>Ga0180437_10001102_pt1 | contig 47437 bp, 70 predicted proteins | sample SS_ome_4_FD_132410 | JGI IMG/M metagenome (GOLD analysis project Ga0180437, IMG submission 132410) | Hypersaline lake sediment archaeal communities from the Salton Sea, California, USA - SS_3_D_1 metaG | ecosystem: Environmental > Aquatic > Non-marine Saline and Alkaline > Hypersaline >... | reverse complement strand
TTCCGGAAACCTGTGCATATCCGTAAACCTGTGCATTTCCAAAGACCAGTGCATTTTCGTAGACCTCTGCATTTTCGTAGACCCATGCATTTTCGTAAACATGTGCATTTCCGTAGACCTGTGCATTTTCGTAGACCCTTGCATTTTCGTAGACCCATGCATTTCCGTAAACCTGTGCATTTTCGTAGACCCTTGCATTTTCGTAGACCCATGCATTTCCATCATGTGATAAATTGTCCTCTGATTGGATATACCCGCCTGTCTCATTTTTAATTACATTACCAAAACTTCTAACCGCTTTAATACGGTATAGCTTGATTCCGTTTACTGTTATGCTATCATATTTTAATAATTTGTATTTTTTCATACTCACATCCTACCCTTGCATGGGGTCTCCTTTAAGTTATCTTTCAAACATTGAACACAACATTCATAATCTTTAATTTCAACATTATAATATTGACAATAATAATTATCTTCGTTTTCTTTATAGCAAAAATTATCACATTCATCTGCACATAAATATACCTTATCCATATACTCACCTCCTCCAAAACAGTAAAAATGAATACCATTTCTTTTTAAATATTTTTTTATAATTCCAATCATTCCTAAACTTATCAATATCATTACAATTAGGATAAATATCTTCTCTATATTCCATAATTCACCTCCTATTTATCTTTATAATATTCACTTATGCATTTATGACAACAAAATATCAAATCACCAATTTCCGTCCAACCGTTTGATGGGTGTCCACCAAAATAATTACCATCCTCATATTCTTTGGTTGTTTTGCATTTATCACATTCTAATCTAATTATAGTTGTTTTCATACTCACCTCCTATGTAATATAAAATGGTACGGGCAAGGATTCCCCACTCTTGCAACCCATCTAATCTACATCTATTGTATAGGCTTAAAAGATGCACTCAACCGAATAGCCTACCTATTCACCGTACCATAGACCGAGTTTGTCCGATCCCTTTTTATTATATAATACTGGTTTCAAAAGTCAAGAAATTTTTGCTTTTTCTATAATACGCCGATATTCTCTCAGTTCATCGCTCGTCAATTTGCCGAGATCAAGTTCCGGTGCATGATGGACTGTTCCTGTATGCTCAATTTTTTCTGCAAATAATCTAAAATATTTTCCGAGCAATTCAAATGCCTTTGACCTATCCATGAAATGAACAGATACGCCATTCTGTACGTCCTGAATTTTGGTTATCAAATATCGTTGATCTTTTGTTAATTCCTTCAAATCTCTGATTTTTATTTTCCCGTCAGATATATCTACAACGTCTGATATATCCCATCTGATCATCATTTTTAACCTGCTGATTATTTCCTCTGGAACTAAATCAACATTGTTAAACCGTTCTTTCAATAGAGATTGTACCAATTTTGATACGACCTCTTTTTTTAATAACCTCGATGCATTCGCACTTAAACAGGGATCATCTTCCTTTTTTCCGTATGCAATCGCATAGGCTCTGTTCCTGTCAAATTTCAAATCCCTCACATATTCACGTGCAAAAACTTCCCATTCATGTTTTATCTGTATTTCTTTCATAATTAAAACTCCGTAATTTTGCAACCAATTTACCAAAACATTTTTTACATACAGAAGATGTAAAACTTCCTATCATTATATTATATATTTCGCTATGTCTCATATTATCAGCAGGCAACCCATCACTATTTCTCATTTGATAATTTCGCGCATTATTACACTCGTTACATGTTTGACATTCATTACATATTTCTATTTTCATTTTCAACCTCAATAAAAATATGGAATGTCCTCAAACATTCCCCATTCGTAAAAACACCTTATTTTACCCTTGTACTGATTTTACGAATTTATATAATCTTTTATTTTCTCTTCACCATTTTCATTGAACTTGATTATGGGTTTACTGATCTGATCTATTCTATCGTAATCATAATCTTCAACTAAATAATTTTCTTTCATTAATTTTTTTATTGTGTACCGAGTTATTTTATACTCTTTTTCTATCTGATTCAACGTTTTCATTCGTAATCACCTTTAATTACAGTATTCCAATATATTTCCTTGTAATAAAAAATCAACCACATTTTGTAATTTTTCCTTAAATCACCTCCGAATAATCCTATAACAGGCATGAAAACTGAAACGACTGTAAATGCTAATATAGCTGGTATTCTCAATATAAAATTTTTCATTTATTCACCTCTCTAATTTGTTTATTTATAGATTCTTTGACATTCTGATTCTTAACCAGCGGTAAATTACGGTTTAATATATAAAGATGTTCTTCTAAATGTTCGTATGTTTTAAACCCTTTTATTTGTGCTACTCGTTTTTTTATTAGTTTCTGTGAATTGTTCTTATTTTCGTCAAGTCCTTTATGACAATCGTCACACCCGCCGACAATATTATCATCAATATACCGCAACTTAGGAAATGCGCCTTTGCCGAATATATGAACTGGCATTATGTATGTTTCGTCTGGGTATTCGGTACCGCAGATTTCACATTCTCGACCACATTTGATATGAATATATTTTGCTAATAGGTTGTCGTATGCCATCAAAAATTCTCCAAAATATCAATCATCTTTTCTGCTACATTCTCACCGTATGGGTGTTTCCATTTTCTCTTGAACTTGAAATCAACCCATTTTGTCTCTTCTGGGTTTTGTAATACTGTCGCACCCAGTTCAACTGTCTCTGGTCTATCCGTTGTTTTTCGCACTACTACACACTTTTTACCGAGTATGGCACACTCTTCTTGCAAACCTCCACTATCTGTAATGACCATTTCTGCATTATATATCAAGTTCAACATTTTAATATAATCCGTGCATGGTTCAACTAACATCATGTTTTTTGGTGGGTATGCTCTTATATCGTATTTGATCCGTGTCATTGTGTAATGATGTTTAATCAACATGACTGGTTTTTCAAGTTTACCTAACATATTAAAAAAATTTGAAAATACTAAAAAATTATCAACATTCTCTTTTCGATGAAACGTAGCAAGATAATATTTATCATAACACATTTTCTGCTTTTTGACCTGACCTCTGAACATTGAGACTATATCAGATATTGTATTTCCTGTTATATACACGTTATCTGTTATACCCTCTTTTTTTAGGTTTTCTTTTTGTAATTTGGTAGGTACAAACTTTATATCAGCCTCACGATCAATCATTATTCTGTTTTTTTCTTCATGCATTCGACGATCACGACTTCGCAACCCAGACTCTCTATGCACCGTGACAATTCCCATATCCTTTGATGCGAATGCACCAACCAGGCCAGTATCAGTATCACCAGCCACAAAACAGAAATCGGGCATTTCTTTTTGAAGACAATCCTTAACGAATTCATAAGTCTCAAATAAGTCAAATTCTTTGTCATATTTGTACTTCGGCTCTGGCACTTGCAGACTCTTAAAAAAATCACCGCTCATATTATCTGAATAATGTTGACCAGTATATATAATGACAAGTTCATGACCTCGTTTTTGTATTTCATTTATTATCGGATATGATTTGATTATGTCGGGACGTGTCCCTATTACCATTGATATTTTCATTTGTCTTTCCTTTTATAAATTCCTATTAATAATTTATCGTTTTTATAGAATACTTTACTATAAACCCGCTCCCAATTTTTATCTGTTACCATACTATTTAATTCGTCTTCGCTAATCGGTTTCTGATAACCATATTGACGTTTGCATTTTTCCGTTGCTGAAAACTCAATATTCTCTTTGGTTGCATTCGGAACGATTATCGCAACATATTTATTACTCATTTTTTTGTGTATATCGACAATCTCTCTTAATTTATCACCTTTGAAATGCTCAATCAAACCGCTACTCATAACCAAATCTGCCGTATAGTCTTTTGTATGAACAAAAATATCGGCATACTTAATATCAAAATAATATCCATTATCAATGAAGTATTCACGAATATAATTACACGCCGACTGTGAACTGTCAATCATTGTACTGTAAACTTCTTTTTTATCTCTAATCAATTTTGACATTTGACCCGTTCCAGCACCGATTTCACATGTTGACTCTATATTATCTACATTGTCAAGTATAATGTCCCTTGCCATGAAGTTGAACTCATGTTCTTTTTTACCTGATTGATACTTGTAATTCCACATATTATTCATCTTCCTTAATTATTTTTTCTAATTCATTATAAAAACCTGTTGCGTCACCTTCATAATTTTTGACATGAAGTCCATTAAGACTTAAATATTCAATCATATATCCGATTAACATATGTTTTGAAAATCTCACACGATTCTTACAACAACCACATTTCATATACAATAAGTCTCTCATTTTCCCGTCAAAAGATTTTCCGTCTGCATATCCTTTTTCAATCATCCACTCATAAAATTTTCTCATGTCTATATCCTACACTTTTTAAAAATAAAGTCGAGTCTTTTTTTCCATGTATGCTCGTTCATAAATCTTTCATATGCACGCTCAACAAATTTTTTACGCTCCGATTCATGTTTTAAAAAATATTCACATTTTATTCGTAAATCTTCGGGTGTCGTGAATCCAGCCACTTCGCATGTATAATCATAATACAGAGCCATTTCTTCAAACTGATCACATAACATCATTGCTCCTTTACTTGCTGGGATTTCAAAACTTTTCGTCTTCACATTGAAAAACCCACTTCCAGACACATTAAAATCAATCGCTATTTTTGCTGATTTTATCGCTTCAAAATATTCTTGACCTCTCAAAACTCGATGTTGATTGCCATAAACATCTTTTGACCATTTACCATACACCCTGACATCAAGACCCTTTAAAGCGTTCAGATATTTATATCTATATTTTTTTTGACCGTCACCCCCGGCAAACATTATGTCACATTTAAATTCATCTTTTTGTTCGATGTTTTCTGTAAACTTTTCATCTGTTGCAAACCCACAAACAAAAACATCGCGGAATCCATTATTATTATATAACGTAACCGCTTCAAAAGAATTCGTGAACCAGTAATCAAACTCTGGTACGTGTTTACACGCTTCGTCGACTTTGTCGGGATCATCAGGGAATAACTGTATAAATTTACAATTACCGTGGTTGATGTCTTTCGGAATCCAGCCCTTGACTGACAATACTATATCAGGTTTGAATTGATTATATACACCTCTAAAACTCTCAACATGACATTTAACATGTTCAACCTGAAATCGTGCATCTCGTTTTAATGTGTTCAATAGTCCTGTTCTATAATTGTTCGCTGGATATGCACCCAGATTGCTATATAGTAATATTTTTCTTTTAATCATTTACACCACCCTTTCAATTTCTTTGATAATTGAATAATCTCCAAATCCGACAACTGATACCCTATGGGATTTTTCTTGTTCAATTCACTTAACCAATAGAAATATCGTTTCATACCTTTTTTCGGGAGTTCTTTTGGCGTGTCAAGACTGTTCATTTTTAGCCCCTCTCAAAATTAAAAAATATTCACATTTATTATTAGTTGGTTTAAAGAAACAATATGACTGTCGATGTTCGTTCGGCTTAGCCATAAATCGGTAACAGTTTTTTCTTAATACACAACTCTTATTATTACACATTGTAATATCAGGCATTATTTAAAAACTCCTATTAATTGTTTTTCATCACAAAATGTAGACCAATGCAAAATCTCGTAACCCCTGCACAATTCACGCCAATGTTCTTTTGGCATTAACCGTTCATCGCCCCGGCTTTGATGTCCGAATTTATCCAACGGCACGGAAAATGCAACCACGTCGGCAAGCAGTTTCTGTATTCTGAATGATTCTTTGATTTCTATATCTTCAAAATGTTCTAATAATCCCTGACTGAATACAGTATCATATAATCCACCATATCTATCCAAATCTAATTTGAATAAATCAGAATGAAAAAAATGTATAAAATTTCCACCTACCAACTTACTCAATTTCTCTGCATTTTCAACAACCTTTTTATCCTGATCAATCGCATCACATTCATAACCATGTTGGGATAAATATATTGACATCTGACCCGAACCAGTACCGACCTCTAAAACCCGACCTCTATCAGGTGTAAATCTCATTACACGATTGCAAAACCCCTTGACCGCTTGAACGTGTCTATTGTAATCATCAACCGTCCATTCATTATAATATTCATTCCATTCTTTTAGTTTACCCATTTTATATCCTTGTACGGATGATCATGCATTAATATAGGATGATTACCGTCAAATTTTTTAAATGTTATATTATCACGTTTTACAAATTCGCCGTTCACTTGCCATGGAAATTTTTTGATGTTCTGATAACTTTCGACCTGTCTTATTTTTAATCTCACCCGTTCAATTGATCTGACATATGAATAATGATATCTTATAATGCCCGGAACGGTTGTTTTATTTGTCAACAATTTACATATTTTTTCGTTTTTATGTTTGATTGTATTTGGCCCGGCATAATACATACCATCATATATCGGCCACAATCTCATGTTTTGTGTTTCGTAATAATGATAAAAATCGTTCACAAAATTATAACCAGTGATCTGAAATGATGTTGTTTCATTCTCTAAAAACTTCCGCATTCTCAACAAATCAATATCTTTGTATACTTCGTCGTCATCAACCAGAAACAACCAGTCAAAACCCTCTGTATATTTAAATATTATATTTCTCTGCTCTGTCTGGCTAAAACCTTTATTCTGCACGAATATTATTTTCTTTGCATAGTCTTCATAATTTTTGACGATGTTCAACGTGTCGTCGTCTGATTGACTCGGTTTAATTTTCGGACTGAACGCACCGTCGATTATGACTATTCTGTCAACATGTTCATAAATCGATTTGAGTACATACCACAGATATTCAGCAGAGTTTAATGTGTTGATTTGTGCGATTATTTTCATTTAATTTTATTCTCTTTTAAATAGTCAACCATTTCTTGTGCATTGCAATCCCAATCTAAATTTTTAGAACACTTTTTTTCCACTTCCTCTTGTGTTAGCATATCATTTAGGTATGGTCGTCCAAATTTTGCCAATCTCTCCTTAAAGTCTGGTTCATCATCAAAACCCCAATCAAACTCTGCTTCAAATGCATCGCACCCACTACAAGAGCCATAATAACCATGAACCCATCCAACGACGTTTTTATATTTAACTTTTGCCAACCAATCACCTTGATAAGATCCAAACATCTCATACAACAGAACTTCTGCACCAGCTTCTTTTAATGCGTCTTCATAATCCATTTTTTCACCTCGTTTGGAACCCCGGGGTTCCATTTTTATTTATTATACTCATTACGAATGAAAAGTCAAGCATTATTTTATTAATAACTTGTTTATTTGTGCTATTATTTTCATATCATTCCACGCAAAGCCATTACTGACGCACATAACCACCCTGCAAGCATGCTAAATTTACAAGGTTTTACAAAACAACCAACAATAAAATTAAATAAATACAGAGTCAATAATACAAAATCCATTTCTCACCTCGTTTGGAACCCCAGGGTTCCATTTTTATTTATTATACTCATTTAACAAACCCCCGAAAATCCTTGTCAACATTTTTTACTATGTTTTTCCATTCGTATTTTGAACGCCATTTTTTACAACCGTCTTTTTTTGATTTGTAAAGTTCGTTGTCTTTTAGCATATTTGCAATTGTCGTAATCCACATATTAACATCAAGATTATTTAAAACCATACCTCTTGACACGTTAACCAATTCAGGAAAAACACACTCATTCTTGACTATACACGGCGTCAAGTACATTTGAGATTGAACGGTTATTATGCTGCCTGTTTCACTCCGGTTTGTCAATGGATAAACCAACAAAGTCCCATCATGCATGAATTGTGCGAGTTCCTGTTGATTCAATACACCATGATGAAACATTCCGTCTTTCAGTTTATCACCATCATACAAACATGAATAATCTTTTTTATCCTGTCCATTTGCTTCGTTCGGTGTCCTGTCATAAATCGAATGACCGCCAGCAACATGCAACTCAACTTTCGGTATTTGTTTTTTAACCTCTGGAAATATTTCTTTTGCCAACACTTTCAAACCCCTTGTCGGATTTGAAGCCCATATTATACGGTTCTTTTTTTTGCGTCCTTTGACTGTCAATTTTTCTGTACCGTTCGGAATGACATATTTTTGATGTGCCGGTATTTTTTTTGCTAAATCGCTATGCCATTGACTAACGAAAATCACCTTGTCAATCGCTCCAATTTTCAACCATTCCAGTAGTTTCCCCGGATGTTCTGCCATGGGTGTGTTATGTAGATGATAATAAACCTGTTTTATATTATATCTTTTCCGTACAATCGGAATTTCTCTTTGACCGACATATACATCAACTTGAGATTTACTCAAAAAGTCTTTTAAATATTTTCTATGAACGACTTTAACACCGTCAACCATTTCACCTTGAGGGTCTTCATTAGGGCAATTCTGAAACGAATAGACACGGTGTCCGAGTTTTGCCAGTTCTTTACATAACTTGATTGATACATACCACGCACCGCCGAGTTTGTCGGATTCATAACCCATGAACTTATTACGTTTGTTATCTATACTGAATACTATTTTCATACTTTAACCACCTTAATGAATAATTTTTATATGATTTTTCCCATTTTTAAAATACCAATTTGCTGAACCGACTACATTGATTTCATCTGATGGAATCCCATACTTTGTTATAAACAGAGGCTTATCGTCATGTTCAAACTCTGTTGGCATACCACATAAAGTATTATGAATATCATTATCGTCTCCAAATTGAAGATGAATATAATTTTGTATTAAATGAGTGTTAACATTGAATCTATAAACATCAAAAATCATATTGTCAGTAAAATATAAATTTTTCTTACATAATTTTTTATAATTATTCAAACGATTCTCATTTTTTATCATGTTTGCTATTTTATTTCTCGGAGTGATATACGTCTTACAAAAAATCATATCTTTTATAAATTTATCATTTTTATTATTACTTACCCATCCATATAAAATCTTATTATTATTTTTTTTAATAATTTTATCTTCATGAAAGACTTTTAAATGATGCTCTAATAAAACTTTTGATGGTTTTAGTCCATGCCTCAATATAGATTCCCTACAAAAACGAGGTGCTACATGTACTATCTCTATCATACTTTAACCACCTTGACTTCTTTCTTAACCTTGAATATCGGCTTTAACTCAAACCCTACAATATCACCAGTCCAGTCTTTGTCTTTTCCTAATTTTTCAAGTTCAACCTGAAAAGCCTTTTTATCCACATATATTTCAGACTTATTCTTACACCCATAACCATAAGCCATATATAATTTTTGTTTCTTATTAAATTCATCACTTCCATATAAGACTACTGGTTTTGTTTCATCGAAACTAAAATCACCAAACCCTGCGGAATGAAATGTTAATGATACTGGCTGTTCTATTAAACCACCTTTTGCAAATTGTTTTTTCTTTTTCATTTGTTTACCTCGATTTTTATTTTTTTTCTTCCGTCAATATCGCCAATCTCAACTGCACCATATTCACTGAATGCTTTTTTGGGATCTCCGTATGCGTAAATATGTTCATCACATGGCCAGTTATTAATCGGGATAGAAATGTAAATTGCTTTATTACATATTTTCAATGCATTTTCAATTACATCATTAGGTTTCCTGAAATGTTCCAAAACCTCAATCATCAATATATAATCATAATTGCCTTTAACTTTATAGGCATCATTAACATGAAAATTCACATTAGGAACAGGAAATTTCTCACGTGCAATTTTAATTCCGTGGTCCGAGAAATCAATTCCTTCCATATGTCCCTTTGGAAATAACTGGTGCAAAAATCCTATGCCGGCACCCTTGCCACATCCAACATCCAATAGAGTAAATGATTCATTTTTCGGTAGAATATCACGTAAAAAATAATATCCCTTCTCTCCCCATTTTCCGCCGGTTGATTTGTGCTGATATTTGTTGTTCCAATAATCAATTGTATTTATTTGTTTCATTTTTCAAATCCCCAAAAAAATTGAAAATTTAGTATTATTATTCCTACCGTCCAATTGTATTTAAATATATTTAACTGAAAGTCAAAAATATCAATATTCAATATATTAATACAAATTTCCACATGCTTTATTGTTGTATCATATAAATCAACTAAAAATAGCAACCTGTATAACGTCCAATAATTTAGATAGTTTTTCCAAAAATTATAAAATTCAAAACCCATTATCTACCTCTCATATATTTTTTTAACAGCTCATCTGAAATTGGATGTTTTAAATCAACCTCGACAACATAACGACCGTCTTTCAACCTCGACGGATCCTGATACATAAACGCATCATATACATCTGAATGACTACCAAGATCCCTTTTTTCATAATATTTCAAAATGGTTTTTCTTATGTAATTAGTATACAAATACGAATAATGAAATATATGATCTTCTGCTGTGATAGTATTGGCACTGTTCGGGCCGACCGGATTACCTGTTTTAATGTCAACAAAAACATTAAACGTTTTTTGATGCCTGTAATTTTTATTCCATTTCCAAACTCTCGTTTGTTTGTCGTTAAAATTTGCGCCTTTAATTACATGATTAATGTCACCCCAAAAATGATACGACGGGTAATTAATCATTATCTTATTCGGTTGCTCTGATAATTTCAATATTTCGCCCATTAATCCTGAAAGATTATAAAATTCATCAACATCCTGTTTTATATAATATTCGCAATCAGTATTCTCTGCAATCAGATTTTGCATTTCCATTTTACTGTTCCAGCAATCGTCTTGATCTGAACTGGTAAATAATTTTATTTTTTTATTTTTTCGATCATAATCGTTTATAAAATCACGTGCAACCTGCAAAGTCCTGTCGGTAGATGTACATGATCCTATCAATGGACGTAATTCATTAACAGCACCCTCAACAATAATAATCTGATCTGCAACATCATATATATGTTTTAAATTATCGTATATAAACTGCTCTCCGTTACAAACAATCATCCCAAAAGTATAACGATTTTTTCCATGTAATATCGATATAGTTTTTTTCTCCTGTATTTTTTCTCGACCGATTAATTCAAAAAAATCTTTTTGCACTCTGTCATGATCTGCAATTTTCAAAGCGTGATCTTTTGCTTCCTGAATAAATTTTGTTTTTTCAGGACTGTCTTTAATCCATTTTCTTGTTGCCTTAACAACATCATCAATATTATTTCTATCACAATAAACTATATGATTTTCATAAATATGTTTCAATATCGGCAGTTCATAAGATATACAAATCTTTTCACAAAGCATAGCTTCCATCGCCGGAATCCCGAATCCCTCAAAATTAGTCAACCAAAACATCAAATCACATTTTTTTAATATTCTGAATTTTTCATAATCATCAACTTTAGAATGATATTCAATCGAAACATGCCCTTGAGCCTGATTTTTCATTTCCTGAACTAAACTATTCGCGCCACCGCTAATCACATGAATAATCCAGTTATATTTTTTTATCTGATTTAACGCCTTTACAATATGCATTTGTCTTTTGAATGTGACAGCACGTCCAATATATATAACATGTTTTGTTTTTGGATCCGAATTTGCTTCCTGTTCAACACTATCAATAACTTTTGTATTTGTGCTGTTCCATAACCATTTTGATTTTGATTTGTCAAACCCTGTTTCAATAGTATTGCCATTATTATCAGTAACAAAACCGAGCCATTTATCGGCGTATTCTTTTCCTATTTCAGTATTATTGATTAACACATTACAGTCAAACATAGGTTGTCTATATGGTTGAAATGATGTGTCTTTAGAGTCTGAACCCTCTCGATAATCACGAACAAAATTCGGCGTCTCATATATCATGCAGGCATATGGGATTTTCCATTTTTTCGCGTACAATTCAGCAGACACTCCACCCTCAATCGGAACCCCTATAACATAATCGAAAACGTTATACGGAATATACCGCCCCATATTTGTAACATCTGTATTTTTATCTGCCAAATAAATAAAAACATTTTCGTATTCACGAAAACTATCTCCGAACGGAGGCATTGTATTTGTTATTATCGTAACCTGAGTATTTTGATCTTCACCGATAATATGAGCCAATAACCACGCCCAGTATCTACCGCCTGAATAATGCGACGTTATATTTTTCATAAAAAATGCAATCTGCAATTTGTTTCTATCCATTTTTTGAACGATTTTTTCATATTTTATTTCTTCAGGTTTTCTCTGTTTGATTATAGTTCCGTCTTTCATGACAATTATAACATCTGTTGGCGTTTTTTGAATATGTGATATTTGACTCTTATCCAATTCTAACCCCCTGTATGGATTTTTTTCCAACAGTAATCGACAAATTTCTGAAGACTCGTTTTTTGTTTCCATCGGTCGAAACATCAATCGACGTGGACCGATATAAAATGTATCTTCCTGTTTTTCTGTGAATGTAATTTTCATACATGGTATATCATATAATATTAAAATTAAAAGTCAAGTTATTTTTTGAAATAATCTTTTGTAATTACTGTATATTTGAACTGTGGATATAAAGCCTTGACAATCTTGAATTTCCACTTTGCAAGTGCAGTCCACATGCCCTTGACCTCAACAATCTCTTCCATGCCGTCAGAATATGTAACCAAAAAATCAGCTTTGTAAAAACCTATCTTTTGACCTTTGACAACTATCGGCATTTTGAACTGTCCTGACCATCTTAAAATATCCCCGCCTCGTTGTCGCATGTCCAGCTCTTGAGCATACGACGCCTCTAATTTTGAGTCGTATATATTCCCGTTGTATTCTGTTTTTTTGTTGTTGTATTTATTTCGTCTTACCATTTTGGAAAATCATCCCACTCATATTTTAATTTTGTGTACCATCGTGACCAGCGACGACAATAAGCATAATTAACTTTGTAATGAGGTGACCTCTTTAACCCGCCATAACCCATATTATAAATCAACAAAGCACGGTTAAATCTATCGTTCTTATCAACGCCGCTTGTCATGTTGTCGAGTATATCACGGAACAGAAAATTACCACCCCAGATATTGAACTTAGTATAGTACACACTGCATGACATTTTTATTTTTGCTATTTTGTGAACATAACCTTTGATGTCGGTTATATATTTCCTGTGTAATTGTTTATATCCATAAGCGACGCTTGACCGTGCCGTCCGATGTCCACCACTCTCAATCATCGTCATTGCAGAAGTTTTCAACCAGTCCAACTCAAAATATTCAGCCGAGTCTATTTCTTCTTTTGCCGATTCATACGAATCATAATATTGTTGAAGAAATCTAATTCCAGCTGTATACATTTTATATTTATAAATCTCGAGCCCACTCCAAAGCAACAAACCAATGGTCAAAATAAATATTGGGATTAATTTATGCCAAATTTTCACTTCTTTTTCTGCGTTCATTTTGTATCCTTTAAAATTTCTTCCATCTCTTTTAGTGCGCTTCTTTTCAATAATCCAAAATCTAATTCTTTACCATCTGTCAACTCTATTTCTATATCAGCACTAAATTCCCACGCACTTATTCTACCTATTTTCAAAAATTTATTTTTATACTTGAATTGAACAGGAGATACGTCTTTATCAGAACACTTATTCAAAATGTCAATAAGTTTTTGTATTGTTAAATATTTGTCTTTCATAATTTAATCCTGTGGGATTTTCTCTTTTTCTGCTGATATTATTCGTTCCATTTTTCGTACTCGCCACAATTCAAAGTCTTCTTTTTTTCCACCTTTTTTAGTGTACTGCACAAACAGAACATCACGCAACCGCTGACTTGTACTTTTCTTTGTATCAAATTGAACTTCGTTTAATGGTGGTAAGTCAATCAAGTCCTGTGGTTCAATTTCATATTGTTGTTTGTCAACTTCTCTTTGAACGAACGATAACCAGCCTAACTGGTCTTTCATCTTCATTAACTTAAATGTACTTTCTTTGTCAACGTCTTCTTGGGTATGTATAATAAGTTTCAATACACCGTGAGCCATTGACTCAAACTTTGTGATATATGCAGGGATTTGCAATATCATTTTTTTTGCATTGGTTACTGGTGTTTCAAATTGTTTTTCTTCACTTTCTTCACTTTCTTCAAATGTTAATGGTTCGATTTTTTCTGTCATTTTTTCACCTCACTTAAAAATCTTATTGAATAATAACACGCTGAAATATAAAGTCAAGTAAAAAATTAACATTCCGATAAATACTTTAAATCTCAACACCCACAACCGACGACGCTTTAGTTTTAATCGTTCGTTTAAATAGTTCATTGCCATTGTTGAGTATTTTCTTAAATCGTGTATCATTTTTTACCCCCAAAATAATCTTGTAACAGGCTGACACAAAAAGCATTTATTTTGTCGGCGTCTACATATCTCGGTAATTCTGATTTTGCATAAGAATAATCTGCCAATTGGAATAAATGATCTGCATATTGTTTTACTTTTTCAAGTTTCCACTTTCCTTTTTTTATGTCAAGCAATTCAGTTGCGTCGTGTTTTCTCTCAACTATCAATTCCCCATCATTCATAAACTCAACAGCCATTCTTAAAAGTCTTACAAGATGTGAGGCGTTTTTGCAATCATAACCGAATTTTTCAACTAACTGTTTTCTTTTCGCTCCCATATATCCCAAATTCGCACCATGTGTCATTCTATGTAATTGACCTTTGGCATAACCAACAAAAGAATAATAAACATCTTTTGAAACAAACATATCACGATTATCAACAATTCGCTTTCCTATTTCAGTTAATTTAATATAGTGTTTGTCTTCAAGCCATAACATTGTCAATACATTCGGATTACCTTTAATTAACAACCGAATAAATTTATGAAAGTCATATATAACAACATCCCACTCATTGAACATAATTTCTTTTGTACCTCTCGAACCATACTGATTCAAGCCGTAATAATAATCAATCGACGGAATACATATACTCATAATATCCTTGTCGTCAATTGAGTTCGGGTCTGATTTTGGAACATACATTCCATGTGCAATTGAACCACGATAAGCAGTTATAATTGACCATTCATTCAAGCCCTTGTTTTTGTTTAATAATTCTTTTGGTAAACTCATTTTTTACCCCCATCTTTTGTAAAGTCTGTTATCCAGTCGCCTTGCTGGTATGTGATCTGCTTTTCGGTCTTCCTTAATCTCATCAACGGAAAACCTTTAACATTTTCCGTGTACACCTCAAAATTGCAGTACATACCACCACGGACTAATTTGTCTTTCATCGGGACTAACGTCTCACCTATCCCGTCACCTTTGAGCAGAAAATACTTGTCAACGCCATCATCGTCCTGAATGACATTTTTTCCGTCAATCTGCATCTGCATATCATGTGCTAAGCTGGGGTTTTCAATCATGATCTCGATAATATCGGCAGACAGTCCCTGTCCATATTTTGCAATAGTTCCCTCCGGATTCATTAAAACGTCTGATAGTTTTTTCATCTTAACACCTCACTTTTATTTTCCAGAACCTTGCCGTCCGACAAAATCCGACTCATTATATTAATTCCTAAAATCTCGGTTAAATCGTCTGGACTCATGTTCGACGTGTAAACCGTTTTTCTCATGTTGTTCATTCGTCCGTCGACAATATTAAAAATCATCTCTTCTTTCCAGTCTGTTAATTTAACTTTGTCTATTTCGTCGATTATGAGCAGATTATATTTGTCTTTATAATTATTGACAACTTTAACACGTTCTTTAAAATCACACGCGTATAACTCCATAACCAAATCAGACAACGTAATAAATTTCCCCTTGCAGTATTCACGATGATAACAAAGTCTGTATAATAAATATTGACATGCAAAACTTTTGCCGTTTCCACGTTCACCGAAAATATAATACATATCAGGCAGATCTTCAATTTCATTAAACTTGTTAAGAGCCTTAATCAAAATCGTTTCTTTTAATTTCTTATGTTGATCCATGTATGTCTTGAATCGTTTCGACACTCCGATTATTTCACTCATTCTATCACCTCGTATTTTGTATTTTTGTAGTTTAGTTTTTCTTTGATTGATTCTTTTGGTTTTTCAAGATGCTGGTCTTCATAATAAACCCAGTCTCTCCAGTCTTTATTAAACCAAGAACTACCGTAAGGGATATAATCAATTTTTGTTTGTTTTTTTATATGATGATTTTTAAATCGTTCAACCGCTATTTTTATATTATTATAATCATCTTCTGATATTACCTGTTTGATAAATTTTTCGAATGCTTTATCTTTTCCTAATTTACGTGGATAGACATTCCATATCTTTTCAAAGTGTTTTTTAGTATTGAATTTATGTTTAATTTGTTTGTCACACTCAACCGCAGGCGGTTTACTATTACTATTACTATTTATATTACTATTACAGTTACTATAGTTCGAGGGTGTCCAAGGGCCTTCAAGGGTGCTTCTAATATCATCAGGAATCTCTTCTAAACAGTTTTTTATACCCTTATTTATGTTATCGTTTGGATTATCACTCTGTTTTTGATTCTTAATAAAGTTTTTTATTATAATCCAGCCATCTTGATATTTTATTTTATTATCCCTTGTAAATCTGTCTAATATTCTTAAAACCATATCTTTGTCGAATCCAGTATCAAACGATATTCGCCTTAATGATATTTCATAAACACCGATAATATTAGTCAATGGATTTGTAATAAAATAAAGAAATAACAATTTTTCCGATGGATCGAGTTCGACTATATATGTGTCATCCCAGAATTTTGTATTTATATACCTATTTTTCCCACTATGTTTTTTTGCCATTATTATACTCCTAAATTATATTGCTATCTTTACAAAAGCTATCCTTGTCTATTCCTGTAAGATATGATAATATTTCAACCGCGATGTCTAATGGGTTGTTGAATATTTCACTCCCTGTATAATGAAAAATTTTATATCCTTGCTTTACTATAAATCGATCACGTTCTTTTTCATATTTTCTTTGCTCTTTATTTTTATCATGAAATTCATGACCATCACATTCTACTATTATAGTTTTAGACATAAGGGTTCTATTCAAACTATAATGGTATTGAATTTTAAAATCAACAGTATATTTTCCAATTTTAAATTGAGGTTCATAAGTCAACCCATAACGATAAACATGATTTGGGGAATCGGCCTCAAAATTATCTATATAGTTAAACCTCTGTATGCTTTTCAACGCTATAAATAACAACTTTTCAATAGGTGATTTTATTTTATAGTCGTGTATAATATCAATCATATTCATAAAAAACAAATCAGACTCATATTTTCCTATTTCTTTTTCCTGTTCATTTAAAAACTCCAAGACATTTTTTTCCATAATCTACTCCTATATAAAAAATAGGCACGACAACAAATGTATGGTTAGTACGTGGAAAGAACTTCCAGTTGCCGTGCCTGAATTTTTCGTAATTTTTGACTCTAATCTAATACTAACCATACCACTATATAGTAATACAATTAGATTTCGATGTCAAGAACTTTTTTTAATTATTTTATCAGGGCTTTTAATCCCTTACCTTTTTCAGTTAAATCATCAGGACTCGGCAAACCGTTTTTTTCATAGAATATAGGGATTTCTTCCTTTTCAGAAAAATCATGTTCTTCTCTTGAACCAGGCGATTCATACCAGTTTTTCAAAAAAATTATAGCATCACATCTTTTCAACATCTCAAAATCAGCATCAAGCCATGTATGATAATCTAAAGTATCGTCTTCATATATCTCGTAATGAGCCATGTTTTTGTGCGGTGTTATAACCGCCCACCCTTCACGGAATAACTTGATTGACAACGCCTCTGCTTTTCTGATATTGTCGTCAATTTCAGAATAAGTTTTGCCGGTATATTTACCGGCCACATAAATTAGTTTCATTTTTTCACCTCTCTTTTTTATTTCAATGTCAAATTTTATTTTATATTGCCGTTTTTAACGGCCTTAATTAACCGTTTATATCTTTTATCAGATTTATTAATGTCAATTTTTTTTCATGCCATAGTATCATCATGGCATTACATACAATATGTGCCATATGACTCAATCCTGATTCATCGTCGGTAAAATTCTTTTTACGGTATTCCATGACATGACGTAATAATGATTCTTGATATTCTGCATATGCATTCGGGACGTGTTTCCAGTCGTCGTCCCCGTATTTTTTTGCACCCATTTCTAAAACCTTGACAACATCTTCTAAGACTTCAAACGGGATTAAACCATATCGAAGTTTTGACTGGTTCATGTTGAATTTTTTTTCACCTTTTTTCATTTTTCTTTTTCCTTCGTTCTAATTGAATGGCTTTAAACTTTTTATATGCTTCTGATTTTGGTTGAGTCTGGCCAAGACCCTTGCACCAATAATCATTACGCAGAATAACCTTGCACATTCTACGCCATGACGGACACCAGCATTTATTTTCAAGTTCTATAGGTGCTTCGTCTGGAATACAATTATAACCTCTATCTTTCCATCCAGCAATAAACTTTTTGAACCTAAAAAAATAATGATCCCTTGTTTTTTTAGGCATAGTCTTTAACAACAAATTACAAAAACTCTGCCATGTATGACCATCTGGCTTTGTTATTTTATTATATCCTGTCATATTTCCGTTCTCACGAACATACAAAGCACCACTATTTACGCCATTAACACGTGCTACTACTTTGTACCATGTTTCAGGTTCTAATATATGATATAACCATAATCCACGTCTTTGATCATCACCATATGGTTGGCATAATCTTTGTTGACTTAATTTAACTCCGGCCATATTCATTTTATCATATATCTCATTATGTGGTTTATTTCTATATTTACCATGATAGACCCAAATATCTTCAGTTTTCCAGTCATAAATAGGATATATATTATAAAGATTTTTAGATATTTTTGTAGTCCATTTATAATCTTTATGAAGTAGTCCCTCTTTTCTGCTTGCAATTGCTCTATACCGATGCAAACTTTCATCTGCTCGTATACCGATAAATGCACCAGTCCGCTTCCCCTGTGAATACCATTTTCCAAATAAGACCATAAATTCTTCAAATTCCATTTTTGGAATAAAAAACGGATAATCTTTTTCGGTTTTTGCACATTCTGGCATATCACGAACCCAAACGTCCTTTTTGTCACTATCCCAACACGTCCAGCGTGGTTCATAATTAGAAACTGCATTTCTTAATAATAGAGGCAGACAGGCCCAATGTAAATCAATATTATCTTTATATAACTCAACCATGTGTTCAACATGTTTTATAGTATCATAATATTGAGCTTCAAGGTCTATAATAAGTAATCCAACTTGACGATCTCTTTTAATTGCTTCATCCATTACTAAATGAGTCATTACAGAACTGTCTTTTCCACCTGAGAAACTTATATACACACGTTCAAAATCGTCAAAAATTTTACTTATTCTGTCCCGTGAAGCCTGTAAAACATTTTCTTTCTGATATTGTTTTATATTCATTAGTATATTTCCACCTGTCTACCAATACTCATTGCTTCGTCAAAACTTATTTCTTCATAGCCATTATTTTTTAACCACTTATTCAAATATTCATAAGCAGTATTATTGGCTTTATCCTGTTGTTCATCATTTAATAAGAACCATCCACCACGAAATTTTGACGGTATACCTTTTGCATAACATGTAGAAGCTTGACCTAACCACGCTATACGGTTCATTGCTTTATTAGTTAAATAATGTTCGCATGAGTGTTTCCATTCTGTAATAACATGTTCTAAGGCTTCTCTAAAAGCATTGTCATCACATAAAAACTCAGCCATTTGTTGCTCTAATTGTTCTGCTGTGAAGCCGTCTTTTGCAGTATCATAAAATCCAGCTTTGTAACATTCCCATTTGTCGTATGTGTGAAAAATTCTTTGTGGATCACTTGTATTAACAGTACGAAAATTGTTTTCTTCGACTTCCTGATTATCCAATTCATCTGTCAATGGCTCAAAGTCTTCCTGACTGTCTTCAACATTCCATGACTTAGAAAAGTCTTCATCTTTAAATACATCTTCTAAACCACTAATCTGACATAATCTTAAAATTTCTTCTTCATCCATTCCGAGTTCACGACTAATACGTGAATTTTTCCAGTTCCTGTTTTTAAGTTCAAGTACAATTTCAGACATGGCATCAACAAGATGTTTACCTCTTGCTCTATTATGTCTAATCGTAGATGCAATACGTTCATTCTTACCTGTCTTCTCTTGTCTGATTGACACTATAGGCAAATATCCCTTAACACGTTGTTCTACTTCTTTGCACTCTTTTCCCACTCTATTCCTATGAAACCCATCAACAACTTCTATATAATCATCAACTGGATATGCTACAATAGGTTGAGTATACCCGTCTTCCATTATTGATATTTTTAATAATTCCATTTCGGGCGGTGCGACTTTATTCGGGTTATATGTATTTGCTTGAACTTTGTCATTTTTAACCCATATAACACAATCAACAGGTTCGTCTTTCATTGGACTTATTTCATGCAACTTGATTTTAATATTGTTTAACGCTTCCATTTTTTCGTCAACGTCCATTGTTTCAAGTTCTTTGATTAATTCATTTAATTTTTCTTTCATATATTCACCTCATAAACATAAAAACACTTTCAAACAGAAAGTCAAGCATTTTCTTTGACTAAATCCTTTTTACAGTATGGGCATTTTTTGTACATGTTGTCATCGTCGCATTCAACCGTTTTTTCTGTAAACTTGCAGTCTTTTGTCTTACAACTGACTTTTATCTTTTTGTATTCGTATTTCATTTTTCCACCTCTTAAGTCTGGATGGCAGGATTCGAACCTGCGATTTCTCGGTCCCAAGCCGAGCCGTTTAACCTCTCACGCACATCCAGTATACTTTAATATACACAATAAACTAAAAAAGTCAAGTTATTTTTTAGACTTGAAATTATACAATGGTTTAACAAAATGTTTAATGTCAACTGTTTCTTTTATTGCATTAATTATTAAGTTCTTATTTTTATATGCACCTTTGACCTCATCAAGCGTTTCTTTGTTTAACGAGGTAGTGTATATGCCTTTTTCGTCCATAGACCTTTTATAATCGTCTAAATTGAGTTTAAGTTTTGCCTGTTTCCTTGATAAAACACGACCAGCACCGTGAGGTGCTGAATAGTTCCAATCAGGGTTTGATTTTCCAACACCTATGATTAAGCCATCTTCCATGTTAAATGGTATGATTAATTTTTTATTTTCGTAAGAACTTACAGCACCTTTACGAATAATCTTATCTTTGAAATCTATAAAGTTGTGGACGGATTCAACATCTTCTAATACAATAGGTATTTCCATATTAAGCAAATACTTTAACATTGTGTCCATTATCATTTTTCTATTAACCGTTGCAAATTGTTGAGCAACCCTCATGTCCTTTATGTAATCAAATCCACCAATATCATAAGGCAAAAATTCAAGTTTGTTATAATCAGATTTATTTATAAACATAGTATCAAATAAATCTTTGGCTTTTTGTTGATGATAATTAGCAACGTCAAGTCCAAACTTTCTACTACCCGTATGAACGGTTAACCATTTATTATCATCTTCATCAATTCCAAGTTCTATAAAATGATTCCCACCGCCTAAAGTCCCTATTGATTTACAATTTCTATCATAATTAGAGTCTATTGAGTCAGATATTCTCGACATTGTTGGTATTAAAAAATTGTCATTATATTTAGGTTTATCATGTACTTTGAATCCATGCGGAATATTATTTCTTATGAATTCATCAAGTTTTTTCAAGTCGACATCCACATGACCAATATTACAACTCAACACACCACAACCAATATCAACACCAACGATATTAGGAATAACATAATCATTCAATGGCATTGTAAATCCTATACAACTACCCATCCCAGCATGACAGTCTGGCATTATCACAATCGGTTTTCCTTTAAATGCTGGATGATTTAAGAATCCTTGTATTTGCTCTTTTGTTGTTTCATCAATATCATCAATCATTATTTTTGCAATGTTATATTTTCCTTTCATTACTTTCATAATATACACCTCAAATAAAAACGGGGTGCGTTAACACCCCACTGGAAGGGATAACACCTATGACTGGAATTTAATCTTTTTTATTGTTACACCGTCATAGTGTTTCATTTTTAATATCATCATGATCTGTGATAGTTGAGCCTCGTTTAGTCCACCCAAAGAACCGCCGTCATGTACTTTCTCGTTTAAATAATCTTCGTCCATGTTTAATTTTGTCATTAAATGGCGTATTCGTTTTATTAACAAAGTTTTGTTTGTGTCATTGTCCGATTTTGGAACTTGATTGTATAAATCTGTTAATCCCTCGTCAACATCGCCATTTCCATTCAAAACTTCTTCATTAACATATTTTGCATCAACTTCTTCTGCAGGTGTAGGCTCATATCCGGCAAGTTTAATTAAGAATGACAAAGCTATTCTTAACGCTTTTGAAATTGCTCTTGTTTCTGCCATTGAACGAAGCGCATAATCGTCCCATTTGTTTTTTTTGTGTTCCTGATTTGAACATTCGCTTTCAGCACGTGTCAATGTTCGACCGTCCAGAGTTTTAACTACACAATTAGCCAAATATCTTTTAACACCTGTTTCATTGATAGACAAATCTTGAACTTTTTCAATTTGAGGGAATACACCGAGTAAAGCACCCATCGTTGTCCACCCCTCACAGTGAACATAACCTTTGCCACTGATTGTGGTATAAAGTTTCTGTTCAACAATAATATCTTTGACAGCATCGGCAATTCTTTTCATTTGTTTAATTGCTTGAACTGGGTCCGTCGTACCAAATAAACTGATCGCCGTCTGCGGTTGCCCGACTGGTTGAATTTCTTTTTCTTCAACTTTCGTCGGTTGAACTTCCAACTCTGTTGCTACGATTTGACCGTCAAGGTCCTTTTTTTCTTCTGTCATTTTTTCACCTCTTTATTTCATAAAATTAAAGCAACTACCAAAATGGTCTATGAAATATTTTTTCTTTTGTTTTAAATCTTTTAATTCTTGTTCTTTTAGTTCAACTTGTCTGTCAATTTTTTGTAAAATATCACTTTTTGAATAAGGTAAATCTGCTTCACTTGCCTTACAAATTTGCACATTTTCACTATTCTTATTAACACTAATGAATTCAATTACAGCACCATTATAATCAACTTTTAAATAAGCGATAGTTATTGTTGGGTTATCTTTGAAATTATCAAACCCTACAATAGCACCAACATAAACCTCTGGAGTGCTGTAATCAGTTTTCATAACCTTTACAGCATCACCAATCTTGAATACATCGACTTGACATAGTTTTGCAGTTCTCATATCAAGTTCCATTTTAACGCCATCAACTATAACCAATTTTTTTGATGTTGGTTCTTCATCATTTTCAATTGTTGTTAAATTTTCACTCATGTTTTCACCTCATTTAATTAAATTTTATTTATTATAATATACTCAACTTAAAAGTCAAGTTAAATATTCTTTTAATGACCCTATGTCTTTTTCTTTTAACTTGTCAATCATACTTTCGTTGTCGATACCATCAAATTTATAATCGTTTAAATCAACATCGATCGGAACGTCCAAATTCAGCTCGACCAGTTTCTTTGAAAAATAAGCATCTTCTTTCCCATCAATAAGTTTTTTCTTGATTTTGTCTTCAATGGAATCAATCGACTCATAAATATTATCGAGTGTGCTATAATATGTTACCAATTGAGTGGCGTATTTTTCACCTATTCCACGAACGCCCTTGATATTATCAGATGAATCACCTAACAGGGATAAATAGTCAACAATATTTTTAGGAAAAAAACCATACTTATTAATAACAAACTCTGTGTCTAATATTTCAAACTCTCCATGATAAATCCGGAGTATTTTGATTTTGTCATTAATCAATTGGAATAAATCCTTATCCCTTGTCAAGATAAAAGACTCAACATCTTTTTTTGCCAACTCTTTGGAAATGTAAGCCATTGTGTCGTCAGCTTCAAATCCTTTTTCTTCAACGATTTTAATACCCATAAATTTAATTAGTTCTTTTATAGTGTCAATCTGACCACGTAAATCATCCGGCATAGGTTTTCTGTTTGCCTTATAATTTTCGTATAATTCTTTCCTGTATTCAGATTTACCGCAGTCAAAACACATAACCAGATTTTCAGGATCAAACGTCTTAATCAATTTCAATAAAGTTTCCATAAACCCGAAAACCGCAGATACGTTTTCACCTTTTAAATTGAATATCGGTTTTGTTATATACGAATAGTAAGACGTATATATCGCACCATACGCATCAATAATATAATTTTTCATAATTCACCTCTTTTAATTTATAATATATTCAACTCAAAAGTCAAGTTAAATTAAACTATTCCTTAAAGCATTCGTCAAATCAGAAGCACCACTCTTGATTGATTCGTCCTCTGTTGTCATTGACAAATTTTGTGTATCTCGTATGAGTCGTCGGATATTCTGTTTTGAAATCATATCCTGACTTTCACGAAAAGCCTTGATATTTCGACTCGCAAACTGTACATAATTTTTTAAAACTTCATGTTCGTTCTGCATAATCGCCTCCCAAAAAGCACCCGTGATCCGTTAAGACCACGGGCTTTGAAATTAAAACGGTATATCATTACCCATTTCATCTTGTTTTACTTCTCGTCCTTCACTGTTTTCAGATTGACCGTTTTGTTTACCACCACCAACGAATTGGATTGAGTTAGCCACTATTTGCACTTTACTTCTTTTGTCGCCTTCTTTGGTTTCCCATGATGACCAGTCCAACCGACCATCGACGACAATTTGTTTACCCTTGTCAAGTAACTTCTCACAATTCTCTGCCTGCTTACCGAAAGCAACTACAGTAAACCAATTCACTTTTTCGTCTTTACCTTGACCCTGATAAACGTTGTTTGCAATACGAATATTCGTTACTGCATTTCCTGACTGTCCGAATTTGAGCTCGGGCTTCTCGACAACACGTCCGACGACTGTTACTGAATTAATATCACTCATACTTTACACCTCACTTGTTATATATAGATTTGAAGATACTTTCTTTATCCATGTTTTTGAATTCTTTCCAGAATCTTCTCCGCTCTGGTCTTTTTAATCCAGCCGTTGACATTATTAAATTAATGTCTTTGATTCCTTTTAAAATAAAATATAATTTAATTTTGTTGTAAATACGTTTCATTTGTTACCTCTCTATTTTGGATTTACTCAATTTCATCTAAACAGTATGTAGTCAATTCACGTAATAATTCAAACTTATAACCTCGTTTATGATAATCATAATTCTCATTATCAATGTGACACATCAAGTCAATCAAATTTCCGTCCATTATTTCCATTGACGTGATTTCAAACTCTGCCGGATCTGGTGGATCAAGGCGATTGCCAGTATTATATTCAGGTGTATAATTACCTTCACACATAATTTTACAACCGCCATATTCAATGACAACGCTTTTTTCTTCTGATTTCATTAAATCTCCCCCTTAAATCTTTTTAAATATTCATCATAACCTAACCTTTCAACTTTCTTTAAAATCGTTAATGAGGATTTAACATCTTTGATTTTATCCCAACACCAATCATTCATAATTACTTTTGTTATTTTACCAAGTTCGTTAATTGTAAACTCGTCGTTGTTTCTTCTGACTATTTCATGGAAAAATTGATGGTTATCATAATAATTCTTTGCTTCTCGAAGGTTGGCTCCTCGAAGGTTGGCTCCGTAAAGGTCGGCTCCACGAAGGTTGGCTCCGTAAAGGTTGGCTCCACGAAGGTTGGCTCCGTAAAGGTTGGCTCCACGAAGGTTGGCTCCGTAAAGGTTGGCTCCACGAAGGTTGGCTCCACGAAGGTTGGCTCCGTTTTTCTCTACACAATCTTTAACGCTTTCATATTTACCGCATACTAATACTTCATCACTATCGAATCTTGATACTATTTTAATTTGTTTTTTCATCTTGTTTCCTCACTTTTTGAAAATGCCTCTTTGATTTTATCCCAACACCAATCATTCATATAGGCTTGAGAAATTTTATCGAGTTCTTTAACTGTAAATTTATTGTTATTTCTTTCTACTATCTCAAATAAAAACTCATTGTTGTCGTAATATTTTTTTTAATCCTTCCCAGTTTGCATATCTCAAGTCTGCACCTTCCAAGTTTGCTCCTCTCAAGTCTGCACCTTCCAAGTCTGCACCGTTTTTCTCTACATAGTCTTTCACACTTTCATATTTACCGCATACTAATACTTCATCACTATTGAATCTTGATACTATTTTGATTTGTTTTTTCATCTTGTTTCCTCACTTTTTGAAAATGCATCTTTGATGTTGCCTACTGTTACCATTGCCATTTTTTCCCCAACTTTAACAGGGTTATTCATCCAGTTAAGGTTGACAGTAACTAATAACTCAACCAACTTGTTAATCTGCAATCCTGTCTTTTTGCTTGCCATCAGTATCGAGTTATGCACTTCGTCACTCACATTCAATGTTTTCATAATTCACCTCTCAATTTTTATTAACTAACATTAATTAGTTATAATTAAATATAACACTATTATAGAAAAAGTCAAGCACTTTTTTTAAATTATTTTTGCATAAAAAAGGGCGGGGATCAACCCGCCCTCAGAGGTGAATTGGTGCGTGTGTCATAGTGTAGGTAACACGATTGCACCTGAAAGTTTAAATATAAAAAGATGGATTTCAATGTCAAGCTAAATTATAATTATTATTCCGAGTATAATTATCACCTCACCTAAGAATAACAACCCTGCACCGATATAATATTTTATGTCCGTTGACTCCTCGATAATTTCGAGTTGTTCATTTTTCAATTCAATCATATTACTCTGTATAGTACATTTTTTTTCTAATTTTTCAACTTGATCCTGACAAATAATATAATTGGTTGAAACAGCCCGCATTTCCTTAACGAGACTTTTTGGAACGAATACGTTTGTCTCGGCGTTTACTGGTTTTGATGTTCCTGCGAATAGCATCAATATCATCATTAATAGAAGTATCTTTGTAATCGTCTGCATTTTTTTTACTCCGTTTTAATTTTTCTAAATCTTTGTTGATTTTCTCAATTCTGATTTTGTATTTTTTTGATTTCTCGTTCAAAAATTTCAGAGCCTTTGGATGTTTATTTTTCAAAAGAAATTTCACCGCAAAAAATATAATCCCAACAACACAAAACAGAAATGAATACCACGCTATTTTTTTCTTCATAATACCTCCAAAAAAAATAAAAAAGTACTTGACTTTTGAAAATAAATTGTTATATTTTTAAAATGCTTAAGTTTTAAACAATAATTATTGTTGCCCGACTGCTTGCGGTCGGGTTTTTTATTTTTACCCCTTGTCAATAATTTTCTCTTTATACGCCTTGCCAGCAGTAACAACACCGCCACCGATCAATAAATACATCGACCCCTGACACCAATCTTTGAAACTCGGAGTATCAATCATCCCTAATATAACCAGCAAATTACCGATAATAAAAGTCAAAAATAATAACCCTGTCATTTTTAAAATTGTTTTTTGTACTTTGTCAATCCATTTTCCTTTGAAATCCTTTTTCAATACAGTATTTGCCTTGTCAATAATTTTCTGCATTGCTTTGATCTCTTTCAACGCTTTTTTATTGTCAAGTTCAACTTTGATTTTTAATTTTTCTTGTTTCTTCATTTTTATACCTCGACTATTTCCAGATCGAACGAATTATATCCGTCCATACGATCCATAAATTTATTAAATGCGACACGGCTATTCAATACCGCGCGTTTCCCGCTTAAATATCCTTGACTCTGACCGAGCAGAATACAACCTAATGAATGGTCGTCAATATTACCAGCATGAATCAAAATCTTACTTCTTTTTGGAACATCTAAAATCTCGTATGATTTCGGATATTTCATTGAACTGTATTTTTTACATTGATATGATCCTGCCGGAATACAACTGTCCGCACCATTACCACGCCACGGCGGTTCCAGTGTATAACAGAAAACACTACCATCAACTAACATTACCCCGATCGTCGCCTGACTTTGATCTGATATTTCTACGTCTTTCGGTGTTTCGAGTCTGATTATTTTTACCTGCATTTTTTACCCCCATAAATTTATAAATTGATCCACCGCATGCCGGGCAAAATGAACTTATATATACAACATCATTCATGCATATATCCGTCATGACAATAGAACCATTTAACCTGCAATTATCTGAATTACATCTCAATTCAACTCTCATGATACCACCGCGATTAATATACCTGATATTAATATAAATATTGCTATCATTGTTGTAATCCAGTATTTATGATTTTGTTTATGTTCATTAAGTTCTTTTTGTGTTGAACAATCTGTTTCAAGATGTGTTTTTAACAATTCTCTCATATCGTCAACTTTTTGTTCTGTTCGTATTACGATATCCCGTGTGTTTTCCATTTTTATACTCCTATGAATAATCTTCATCTGCATGATATTTCATTCTGATTCCTATATAATGTATTCCGCTCGTTATTGAGTTATGAGCTACTGATACACCGCATATATGATTTGCAGTTAAATTATTAAATACAACTGCTAAATCAAGTTCTATAATTTTATCTACTGTTGCAAAATTAATTGTAATATCCTCTGTCTCTGAATTTGTATCGTATGCCTCACCCTCTAATGCATATGTTGATGTCAATGTTATAGATTCCGCTGTCTCTATTGCCTGATTAATTCCGACTAATTTTAATTCGTGTACATGATTAAAATCATACGGAACAATAAAATCAAAATATCCGGTCTGACTGCTATTGACAAGATTTGTTTTTAAATTTCCATAATGCGAATTATAATCGTTAAAACTGTAATACATATATTTTTCATCGCAATCATCAAATTGATCATTAATTGCGCAGGTTAAAAAATCACATCCTATTTTCGTAAAATTACCCACGCTATATGTATATTGAGATACCCCATACGATTCATTGAATAAATCAGATGGAATACTGTCAACCTCAACATTGCATTGAGCCGTTTCGGATTCGCTACTGGCTAAAACTTTATTTGTAATATCATCAACATATATCCACATATTAACTCCTATATTGGAACTGTATATCCGTATAATCGTATTTGAGCCGTACTCAACCCAGCCCCACTTAATCGCTCGAATAAATAATAAACCGTTGTTGACGATAGTTTTTGATGCCCCATATTAACAACATATCTATTAATATTAAACGAATAAATATCTAAGTTGGCGTTAGCTACTGTACCTGTACGGGAAAGCCGACCTCTCCAGTACGCGTTTGAAGATGGGCGCAAATATAATTGAGCTATGATTGAATCCACGTTAGATGGAACATGAGCACTCAAGTCTATTCCAGTCCACGCACCCATATTTCCCTGGGATAAATTTGTATAAATATTAATCGTGCTATCAAACATCACTGTACTATATGCCTGATCTACACGGGATTTCAATACATCATGTTCATGTGCTATCTGTTTATAATCATAAACTTCGCTCATTCGTTAACCTCGAATAATAACAGATCAATTTGATCTTTTTCCCTGTTAATTTTAAATTTAAAAACCTCATATATTTTATTTGACCAGTTTTCATCTGAAAAATTCATTCTGACAAATGTTCCTAATGTTATTAAATCTTTGTGATCCGAAAATAATGAAAGTTGACATCTCTGTTTTATGTTAGGTGTTCTTGCGAGATCACCTACATGGGATTCGCGAATAAAACTCTCCCCCATATAAACGGCGCTTGTTTTGTCTTTGAATACTATTTGATTTCCGGCCCCAGTCCTGAATTCAGATAAACTATGTGTACCAAACTTTGACCGTGACAAAGAACCGATATTATTATTAGCCGAGTCCGTCGCGGGTGTACCACTGCTATCATAATAATCAATACTGTAATCGTTGATTAATGTACTCTCTGGGCTATCAACCGTCGGGGCTATTTTAACTTTGTTTGACGCGTCAACCCCTTTTTTATCAACATCAATCTCAAATTTAACACCGCCCGTGAACGGTGTCCAATGAACAAAATACAATTCATCTAAATGAACATATAAATCGGAATTACTGAAATCTGCTATTTTTTGAATAGCCTCAATAAATTTAATTCCATCCGCCTGCGTATAATCAATTTTAATAAAACAGTTGTTATCGTCAAATAATGAATCGCTTGTCGTAACCGATTTTTGATTGTATTCTGTAAATCCTATTTGATCACATATATTTTTAAATGCCGATGCCGGAGTTTCCCAGTCGGCTGATGTGTAAACTATTGCATTATTACCATACTGGAAATAACTGTTTTTAAATATCAACCGCGCCTTTTTCCCTTCATGTTTTCTGACTATGTCCCACAATATACCGCGCCATATTTCAATACCATTTTCATCAATAATTTCTAATTCAGAATAACGCCAGTTCGCGCCATTAAATATGGAACCCTGATTATCAGGAGTAAAAAAATCATCTTCATTATCAACATTTAAAACATAATTATTTGTTATAAGTTTGCTTTTACGGAAAGTTTTTTCTTCTTCAACGTTAAAAATACTGCTCACTTTTCTCAGTGCATAAAGATCTTGTCCGAGTAATAAAACCTGTGGATCCATATTAAGCCTGCTCCAACATTAAACTATATCCTGTTTTCCAATGTTCTTTTTCGTAGTTATATATAGGTTGACTGTACTGAAATTTTGAATTAGACACCCTGCAAATTATAAAATCAACATAGTAATCATAAGTACCGCTGACAAGTTCACTATCATTATCAATAACAGTATAAACGGTATCTGTATTTTTTTCAATCTCAAAATACTTTTCGATTGACCATGTAATTGTCGCACTAACTAACGTCGAATGCGGATCTGACAGAGTTAATGTATCTGCTGTATTTGACAATATGTAATAGGTATATCCGTTGTATTTCAAAAAATACCCCGTCCATTCGTTAACTGTCCATGATTCACCGCTGACATATCCAGTTTTAGCCGTGGCGTTAATCACCATATTTGACCCGGAATCAAATTTAACGGCAATATTAAAACCCTTCATTTCATTTTCAACCAGCGATTTTGTTGAATCTGTCAACGTTTTAGCCGTTGCATCAATTGTGGCACTCGTCCCGGTATCTATCAATGTTGTTGGTAATAAATGTACACGAATCAAACATTCAGATTTTGTTTTTCCGTTTTCCCTTGTCGGAATCAAAGAAGACAAATACTGTATTTTTTTCCTTTGAGTCTCCGTTGTGTATCTATTATCCGCCCATTTTATAGGTAATGATATTTTATGCGCTTTAGCCCATAACGATTGAGCACCTAATACATCGGTAAATTTAACCTGCCCTTTTGACATTGCATCAATATTCATATTAGTAGGATTTACATCTAATACATATTTAGTCCATGATACATTTGTAATAGTTCTTGTTGTATCATAGGCTCCAATATCAGTTCCATCGCTTGCCGATTCAACACATGGGCTCTCAATAAAAAAACCACCAGACTCGGATTTTAAATGAAAATCTTCATTTCCAGAAGTCAAATCTTTAAACAGCGGATCATCATTAATATTGCTTGAGTCAGAGATATCAATATTCTCAACGGAATCCGTTATACAACAATAACTTATTTGTATTGATATTTCCGAGTAAATGCCATATATACTGTTATCATAATATATACTATTTGTTATTGTTATAACTCCTGAATTTGATTCAATATATGTACCATATTGATTTAAATAAAAAACGCAATGGTCAATAGTTGATGTAAGGTAGTTGCTCCATAAACCAAACTTACTGTTGTTATATACTATTGATTCACTTAAAGAGTTGCCACCGTAAGCCCATTTTATACCATCGCCATTATTATAAACAAGACAATTAGATATAATTGATTCTATATTTGTATCATTATCATATAAGTCAACACCTATACCCTGATATTCTTTAACATCACACCATCTTATTTCTATTCCCGTGTAATTTGTGGTGTCTTCAAGATATATTGAATTATTTGTATACTCACCACCATTGAATATAATACCATTAACAACGACATCGTTTGCTTGTATTTCCAGATGTTTTAAATCAGCACCCATATCAGCACCAGACAATCCTGTTCTATAACATGGTGAGTCAGACGCTATACCGAGTTTATACGGTGTGACGGTATCATTACAAAAAATAGGGTCACTATTGACATTCCCAGCACCGCTTGTAAATCCAGAATTTGTGACCCAACACGAATACGTTATTGTATGTGTAGACCCTTCATCTTCAATATCATAGGTTGTATTATTATATGAAATAATGTTTCTTACTGTATATCCAGTTGTTAAAGTTCCAATATTAAGACCTTTTGAATTTGAGAAAATAGTATTATCTTCACACGTCCCACTGTCCGTACCGTTTAATTCTATACCTATTTGAGAACAGTCATATACTATATTATTTGTTATTACAGACCCAGACGGTGAAGATGACGGCAGTAATGATATACCCCATGTACATCTACTAATTACATTCCCATCAAATACAGAACCGTCATCTGTTCCGGTTAATCGTATTCCCCACGAACATTTCTGAATTACATTTCTTTTTATTAAACCTGAAAATGGTGCAGAATCAATTAATATTCCGTTCGTTGTTGATTGAATTGAACAATCATATATTTCAGTATCGAGCCCTGCAGACGTGGGATTAATAGATGTTGATACACCTGTATATTGTACATTAAACCCTGATATTATGGCACTGGCAGTATTAATAGTCATATTATTTCCACTACCTGTTAAAATTGGAATATTGCCATATGCCGGCTCTAAAGTTATTGAATTTGTAATATCCAAATCCTCATTATATTCTAAAGAATCCAAAATATTAATATATGATTTACCTCCGAGATTATCGTGTGCATGTTGTATTGTTAAAAACGGTAATTGATATGTTCCATCACCCGTTGAATCATTCCCTGTTTTTTTAACATATATAGTATCTGTATTATTCCCATCATGCAAAATTTCCCGGCTTTCTCTTGACCCTGCCTCAACAGATTTCAATGTTGGTGTTTGTCCGAGTGAAGACTGTAAAACCGTGCTTGCATCATTTATTAATAATGTTTCTTCATATGTCGCAGAATCTAATATTTCAACAATTGTAAACGCCCCGCCTATATCATCTATAGCATCTTGAACGATAAAATACGGTAGTGACGAAGTACCTGTCGGAGTATGTCTGTCTCCGCCTATCGTTAAATCAGAATTATAATATGTTGATGTAGTTGATGATAAATAATATACAACTGTTTTAGTATCTGCTATTGTTTCCGCTGGGAAGTTAAAAGTCAATCCTGACGGGTCAACATCTGTATCTATCGTTTCGGTTGTATCCATTGTACCACCACCGAATGAATCAACTTGAATGTAAATAGCCTTAGAATCAATGAGAGTTATTGAAGAGATGGAATATATAGCTCTTAATTCATTAGCATTAAATACTACATTGATCCTATCAGAAGAATCGGTTTTTAAATTAGAATATTTTACTGTATCAGTATTATCTGTATCAAGTACAGAAATAACAAAAGAGCCGGTAGTATCTGTAGCATATTTTAAATTTGTATTAGTTAAATCATTATATGAAATATGAACTTTATCAGATGAATCTATATTAATTGATGAAAATCGGCCTACGTCTCCAGTACTATCTATAGTACTATCTACCCATGACCCGGATTTATTAGTTGCATATTTTAAATCCTGAGTTGATGGAACTGTAACACCATCATAATATGATATATGCGCATAATCATTTGAATCAGTGTCAATTGATAATCCCTCAGTGACTAATCCTGCCGTAAAAATATCTGTATTAACCCAGCTACCAGTAGCATTAGTGGCATATTCGAGATTATCTGAATCGTCTGAAAAAGCTATGTGAATTTTATTCGACGTATCAACTGCTATTGAAGTTCCTATACTGGAATCACAATCACCTATCTCTGTTTTTGAAAAAGAGCCCGCTGTATTTTCTGCATATCTTATTTTTAAATTATCTAAATCTTTATATACTATATGTGCATAATTGTTTGAATCTAAATCTATATCTGATTCTGTATTTGTTGTAGAATTATCAACTGTAGTTGACGACCATATACCTGCAGTATTATTTAAATAAATAACCTCATCATTTTCATTTATTAAAGCAACATGAATTTTATCATTAGAATCAATTCTCATTCTGCTATAATTTATTGAACTTGATGATAAAATCAATTCTTTATTCCAGATATAATTCAAATTATTTAAATAGTACAATCCATTTAAAATATCATCATAATATATAATATGGGTTATACCATTTGAATCTATATCTATAGAATTAGAATTATTACCTGTATTATCATTAAGTTTTTCTTTTACAGTATTAAAATTAAACCCGTTCAATCTTCCTGCTATAGTTTCATCGTCAATTGTTTTTATTAAAAAATTTAAATTTGAACTCGGTTCTGTTAAATCAGTAACCTGTGTTATTTCATACGGTGTACCAAATTTACGAACATATTTAGTGTTTGAGTCATTACTTGTTTCAACCGTTCGTAATGTTAAATCAGTCGTCGCACCTATAACGTTATTATCTGATTCTAAATATTCTTTTAAAAAATCATAATCTATCTGTATTTTTTCTGCCATTATGCCTGACCTCTATTTATTAAATTAATTCCCATATCATCACCTGCCTCGACAAGTCCATTTAATAATTCTCGTGGATCTGTCTCAGGGATATTTATATTCTCTATTGTAACAACACTGCTTTTGCTGTTATTAGAATTATCAACCATTCCGCCATTCGCATATCCTGTATATGGTGAATTTGCAACGGCCATTTTTGATGTGCCTTTAAAACCGTTATTTATTGCATGTAACAATGGCAGTGTTTCGGATGTTACATTTTTTTTGCTTACAATATACTCTCCGCCCTCGGCTTCAACGTTTACCCCGCCCTGAGCATGTGAAGCACCTGATAACAAACCACCATCCTCGGCTTTCGGAACCAACCCGCCGTCTTCAAATATAAGCCCTATGCCACCGAGCGAAGCCATTATCGCCTTTGTTATCAATAGTTGTACAATCATTTTCCCTAATGCTATTATCATATCTTTCATAAAATCAATAAAGTTTTTTCTCCACATTTCACCAGCGAATATCATTTCTGTAATACCCTGTGCATAATTTGATACTGTTTGACCAATTGCCGTATTCCAGGCATCTCTAAAAGCCTGTGCATTTTCTTCTGACTTTTCCCGTCTTTCCGCTTCTACTTTTGTTATTTTACCGACACCTTCTGTGTAAATTTTATTTTTATTATATTCATGCTGTTTGTTTAATTGTTCGACTTTTATGTTGTATTCTTTTTGTGATATAAGTTTTTTATCTAAGTTATCTTTTAAATTTAACAATGCCTGATCATACGCCTGATTTTCTCTCTCTATAGCAAGCTCTCTTTCAGACATTTCCGCTTCTCGACTTTCCTGTATATACTGATTAAATGCTTCAAGATTGGCTTTTGCTTTTTCTGTCACTCCGTTATTTTCATCTTTTGCATTGGTGTTATCGTTTGTTTTTTCAGTATCTTCTTCAAGTAGTTTTATCTTTTCTCTTATAACATCTGCGAATCCTTTTGTCAATAATACTAATTTCTGTTCTATATCGCTACGCCCTTTTAAAGTTTTAGCGTATATATCAACTGCACTTGATTCATCCTGTGTTAATTTAATCGCCTCTATTCTGCTTTCATTTGACCCTTTCGCTAATATTGAAGCAGTTCTTGATACCTTTTCTCTACTCTCCTCTGCCCGTAGCCAAAATCCAGCAGTTTTTAAATAATCTCTTGTCGCCTTGTCAAGCTTTATTATATCCCCTTCCTGTTCTAATAAAACATCTGTTAATTTTTCTGACCGTGTTTTAAAAAGTTCATTCTCCTGATTAACTCTTTTTTGATTAGATTGAAGTTCTTTATATCTTAAGCTAATATCTCTTATTTTCTCTACTATTTTTATTTCTATCAATTCTTTATCAAGATTTGCTTCCCTCTCGGCCTGTTTGTTGTTATCTTTTCTTGCTTTTTCAAGTTTTTTTACAACATCTGAATGCTGACCCTGTAATTTTATTAAATCCATAGTCAAAGACGTCAAATCTTTTTCAGGGGTTAGCCATTCATTAAATTTACTTATGATAGGTGTTAAAAATGGTAAAATCTTTTGACCAAGAGCAACCCCTAAATTTTCTAAATTTGATGATAAAACTTTGCTCTGATTTGCAAAGGATTCTTGAGTCCTGATAAAATCGCCTTGAGCATCAGCCGACCCTTCCTGAATAAGTTTCAGAGCTGTTAACGCCTTAGTTTGAGCATCAACAACACCTTTGACCTTAACACCTGTATCTTCAAATATACGTTGTTTGATTGCTGTCTCATTTAATACAACACCATATTTTTTTGTTGTCTCAAAATTTCCAACAAGAGCCGATTGAATATCTGCCATAACCTGTGCAGTCGGCATATTATTAAATGAACCTAAATCAACTGACAACTTCGCAACTTCACTTGAGAATTGAGCGGCCGCTTCTCTCGATAATCCCATCGGAACGAGCAAGTCTTGAGTTGACGACAGAAATTTTCTACTTTCAATAACAGACAACCCATAAGCTGATTCCAACTCTTTGGCCATTGCCTCGGCCTGTTTTTCAACACCTCGGAAAACAGTTCCGAATTTAGCGTTGACCTCTTGAAATTCTGAAGCCTTTTTTATACCAATTGAGAATACTTTTGTGACACCGACAACCGCACCAGCGACGGCTAACCACCCTGCTTTAAATTTTTTAAGTCCACTCTCGGACTTCTGCATGGTTTTTTGAGTTTCTTTTATATTTTTATCTGTTCCATCAACTGCTTTGTTGAATTTTTTTAATCCAGTAATTGCCCCTTTTGAGTCCACTATTAAATCTATCTCTAATCGCTGGGTTGTTGTTGCCATTTATTTTATCCTTTTACGCTGGCTCATTCTTGATTTCCATTCCTGTTTCTTGCGTTCGCGTTCCATATATTCCTGTTTTGCAAAATCAAACTCATTTTCCCGCCTCATTAATAATTTAATTTTCAACAACGGGATATTTAATCCGGTAACCGTTGGTAACGTGGCTTCAGAACTTGCTTTAAACCAGCCTTTTTTGAGGGCGTATGTATAGAGGTCTGTGATTGAGGACTCGTATCTAATATCAGACTTCTCACTAATTCGACCTTTTTTTTTACACCATTGACATTAAATCGGTAAACATGAACGAAAATATCAATCATTTGCGGGACTTTGCAGTATTTCTCAAAATACGCCCTACTCATTCCCATAAAACCGACACTCTTTAAAAGTTTAATAAACGATCTACGGGCTTTCTTATTTGATAAACCCTGTTGTATTTGATTATACAACTTCGTCATTAAATCCTTGTCGGTGTATTCTTTGCCCTCTGTAGGCAAGGTTATATTACCGACAACGCTCTGAAAATGCTGTATAATTTCAAGAAACTTTGGTATAAAAATATCATAGTAACGTGAAATTGACAGCATATCCAAAACGACAGGTTTTTTCTTTGGTCCAATGTGAACCACCTGTTTTTCTTCATTAAGAATCTCGATGTCTTCAAAAGTTATCTCTTTCATTATTTTCCAAATTTCCAATAAGCAAGATTCTTGTTAGTGTCCGATTCGCTTTCATCGACCAATGCTTCGACTGTAAAAGGTATTTCGTTGTAATCTGTTCCACCTGTAGGAATTTCAGGAAAATCGGTCGACTTGCCCTGTAAAATTACAAACTCAATACTTTTGTCGTCACGTCTTGTACCAACGAAAGTAAATTTCTTGATTGGGGGTTCAACAACATCTGTACCATAATCCAACTTGTCAAAACTCGGGTTAGATGCATCAAGTGTACCACCACGAGCCAACTGGAAAATTGAGGCTGTCCATTCCATAGCACTCAAAGAAATACCCATACCGAAACGGATTAAATCTTTACGAACTAATGTCTGTGGAATACCCTCTAAAAATTCAGCAAATTCTGCTGTAAACTGAATAGGCTTTTCAGCACGAGTATAAAACGCTGGTAATGTTTCATCGTCAATATAAACGTCTAAATCACCCAGAAAAAATTTGTCTTTTTCTTTTGGACTAAATGACATAATTTAACTCCTCACATTTAAATTTTTTTAATTTACTTTTTGGATTGAGATTTGTTATATTAGCCGTCCATTTGAAACGGTCAAAATCATCAACCCATTTATTTAACATACTGACAATCGCCTTGCTTTCTGCTTTGGTGATTTCAGTATTATATTTGCCCTCGTAATAATGAATTTTATCAGATACATAATAATCATATCCAATAAGATAAATATTATCAAACCCGATATACTGGGCTATTTGTAACGCCGTACACCCTGAATGTCTTGACCATCCGACCTCACGGTCAAAAACAAAGTTATAATCAACCCGATCATCTTTCAACTGTGAAATCAAAACACGATCATCTGTAATAGGATAACGGTCAATCCATTTCAAAAAATATTTATCTGCGAATACCTGATAATCAATATCAATATCCACAAAACATCTATTGACAGCCATGACATTCCAATCAGACGGTATTAATGAAAATTCAAATTCATCAACAGAACACCCGCCCCCGATTATCAAACATGACCCTGTATTATGTAGTTCCGTAATCATCTTCATATGTCAAATTAATCTCAATCGTATGAACTAAATAATTACTGAACATTCGTTCCGTCGGTGTCGTTGTTGTTGCAGGCACAATATAACGTGGTAAACTACCAGACCCTAACTGCCGAGTACCGTCAAATTCATTAACTATCAATTCAACAAGATTATCAAAATCATTACTGGAATTGTCTTCATCTTTCAATGAATATAAACCGACAATTTTAAAACTGTATTCACGTCGAACGAATATGCTGCCTGTTGCCTCAATCTCTGATACTGGTAAACCCTGCCATAATATCAACCATGTATTTATACGTCCATTTGCATCTTTGAATAATTTATAAAATTCCTGCCAGTCAACTGTATTCCTGTTATATGTATGAACATTGCCTATTCCAGTGACACTCTCAAGCCGTGTTTTAATTGCCGATTTCATATTTTCTAATGTCATGACAATTTCTCCGCTACCTGTATATTAAACTGTTTGAATATCTTGTTTATTTCTGGTACAGATAATTCAAAACCTTTTTCAAAAAATTTCTGACCTTTTGTTGCTTTCTGTTTCTTCTTGCGTGCAACCAAAAATGCCACTTGTTTACTCGTAATCTTTGGATATTTTGCTCTCAATGAGGACCATAAAGCGCGTCCACCGGAACTTTTTTCAACCCATCTTTTAATTGACAGTTGACCTGTTGCCGATACAGGGGACGCTTTTCTCCCATCATTAACAGGCATTGCATATCGTTTTCCCGCAAATACTATACCAATGACGGATTGACCAGTTGATTTCACATTACTATTTATAGAACTTCTTAAATCACCTGTCGCACCGACCGGGGCTTCGGATATTACATTTGATTCTATAATTGAAACAGCCCTGTTCATTGCCCTGACCGCCTCCTGTTTTATTACAGCCATCCCATTTCGTAAGTCAAATAATTTAGTATTCGGCATTTTTACTTTCGCTTGAAACATTTTTATCCTTTTGTATTGATTATAATACTGACGCCACTAAAAACAGGATTCATTCCTGTGATCGTATATTTTAATCTTATATATTTTCCAAAATTATTACTGCGTATAACATTTTGACCAGCGGATGTAATTACAACAGAACTTTCAACATCATACCATGTATTATTATCGGGTGAACTTTGTAATTGAACCGTCATAGTAGGTGTATTTGATCCAGCAACACCGCCTACATTAATATAAGCTATTAAATATTCGTGTTCAGATTTCCCTCTCGAGATTGTATTACCACTAACCGATATTGATTGATTATTAACCAAAGTTTCGGTAACGCTTAAAATCATTGACATATTTTGCCTCCATTAAAAAATATCTCTATCGTGAAACATGAAACTCTCTCCATAATTCCAAAAAGCGTCCATGTCCTGTTCAATCACTTTTCCTGTAAACCTTTGTCTTATTTGTCTGTTGTATTCAGCCTCCAGCTTATCAGCCCGACTACTGGCCTCGTCGCCTCTCGTTCTGTATGAAACAACATCCGCATCAACGGTCGGATCATTTGTATTTAAATAATAATCAGCAATTGACCTCAAACATTTAGCGGCGGCTAAACAACAAACGGCATTTTTATCTGACTCAGGAACAGTAGTTCCAGAATCGTCAATAGTATTTCTCTTAGCAAATCTTACAGTAAACTCCTCACTGTCATTCGGAACTATATATTCACGGAATCTGCACCATATATCCCCATCGTCCATTCTTGTAACTTCGTATGCATTATCATTCAAATATTGTGGTGGTACTTGACTCAATGGGTATTCTATTTTAAATATCCACGAAAAATCATTTTCCCAGTTATTCAAACTGTCTGTTATATTAAAATATGTGTTTCCTGTACCTTCCAACTTGACCGCTTCTATATATGGTTTTCGTCTTGAATATTCTTTGACCGCATCTTTGATGTGCTCTTCATAATCAGAAGGATCACTCAAAATGCCCTTTTTATCCTGAACCTTTAATTTAACCAGTGAAACATATGAGGCCATTCCTGTTGTCGGGCTGGATGTTGACCTGATAAATGTTGATGCTGATAATATATTCTCAACACCATCAATAACAAAATACCATTTATCTGTTATGCTACGACTGGATGTATTCCAGCTGGCAGATGTAATAACCTTATATGTTCCGGTTGCAATTTTCGTTATATTTGCAGTCAATATTGTTTCAAGAATAGTCCCGCTATCAGTGTCTATAATCTCGACCTTTGTCACACTATCGGCATCAAATAAAGAACCTGTCCTGTCATATCTCAACTCAAATCTTAAATCGAGTTGTTCATTGATAATTGCTCCGTCACGTCTTACACTCATTATACACCCTCGCCATTAAAGTTATCCTGTTTTATATTATCAACTTTCGTATTCGTGTCTTCAACAGTCGATTTAATAGAATCAATTTCCGTGTCTTTTGTTCCTGCCGTTAAAGTGCGTGTCGCATAAGCCCATATATCAGCAATAATAGTGCCAAAACTTGTTAGTGTACGTGTTGAATAAGCCCAGATATCCGCAATCAATGTACCAAACGATGTCAATGTTCTTGTCGTATATGACCATATATCAGAAATCAATGTTGATAACGTTGTTATAATTGAATCGACTTTAGTTTCAATGTTTCCCGTGTCAACTAAAACATCCGAAACGTCTAATTGCAGATCATCAACGTTTGTATCTATTGTATCAATTTTTGTTTCTATATTTGTTAAATCGGAATCCAAATCATCATTTGTATTATTCCGTATTTCGAATAATCCTGAATAATCAATCGCACCGCTCACAATAACTATATATTCAAACAGACCATTTGTATCCATTTCTCCGGCAGTGAAATCTATTGTATAATGTCCGTTATCTATTTCGTTCCAGTTATTTGTATCTATAGTTTTTGTAGTCCATGATGTCGCACCGTCTTTTCTATATTTACAAATTACATCACCAAAAACTTTTCCAGTCAATCCAGTCAAAAAATCAGATGAATCGATTAATATGACTGGTAATTCTCTTGCTACATTATTTTTTAATGGCATGTTAAACCTCTGTCAAAATTATATTTGTTTGCTAAAGCTCTTTTGACTGAAACAGGGAATCCCTCATTATTTCTATTATTTAATATATCTGTAATAATACTTTCGGATATTGTGTGATATACTTTGATGTTGTCAATAACGGCATCTGCATTATTAACTGTCGTTAAATTAATATTTGAATTCCATCCTGTATTCGCATCTGCTCCTGCGGTCAATGTTGTCTCAACTATTTTAATAGCGTTCAAATATATTCTACCTGTCACACTACCATTTAGATACGTTGAATTGCGATCCCATACAAGCAATAAATGATTATTGGTACCAGCTGTTACATTGCCTGTGCTTGCGTATGCGGTATATACTGAAACATTATATACAAATAATCCTATTCCGGATGTTTTTTGAATCACAATTCCGTATTTATGTAAACCGCCCTGATAAATAGAAATTGTATCATGAGTTGCTCCATCGCTCGGAATACCGCTAACTAAATTATAATCGGGCTTCCACCAACATTCAATAGCACCATAATCTTTCAATGTGTCATTAACGCTCGCCACACCATATCCAGCAGATGCTCCAGCCGTCGGAGAATAAAAACCATTACCAAATTTACCCGAAAGAAACGAAACATCACCGGAATTAAATAGAGTATAATCATTACCTATTTCGCTGGATATAATACCGCCTGACTGACTCTCGAGTTTGCTCCAATTTTCAACATTATCAATTAAAGCCATTAATAATTAAATTCCTCATCTGTCGGGATGATTTTTTTTGTATTTGAATCAATTTTTCTTTTGATCAATTTTTTCTTTTTTAAATCGCCACCACAAATATCACAAACACCGAGTATGTTTTTATTTTTGTACACGTCTAAATCTTCGTCAGTTATTCCATACGTTATATTAACATTACCACAGTCACAAACACATTGATATATTAATTCATATCTCATTTATAATACCCAAAAGGGGCAGGCACATTATGTACCCACCCCGTTAAATTTATTTTTAGCTGATTCCAGCTACGAGTCCACCATAAAGGCCACGATAATCAGATACACAACCGCCATACTCATGACGTATTTTATATCTGATTCGATCATTTGTGAATACCTGACCTACGGTAGGAGCATCCTGTAAGAATAATTCAGGATTTTCTTTTCCATCAACAAAACCGATAACGATAGATTCGATGTCTGCTTTGTCTGCTGTCACGTACCAGTTATTCTGATCACTTCTCAAATAGAACGCAGGAACAATAAGAGGTTCAAGAGCCTGATAGTTCGGGTTAGCACTTCTATTGTTTCCATTATTTCCAGAGGTAAGAACCTGTGGAATTGATTCTGATTCAAGTAAGATTTTAGCAGTAGAACGAAGTTCATAAGGAACGACTAAATATTTAGCCCTTAAACCTAATGTTTCGTTACTGTCTGCCTGTGCCTGATTTGCTATTGCTGTGATAGCCGCATCAAGAGTAGTATAGTCCAGATTTCCAGTAGTTGTATTTGCGTGACCGCTTGAATATACAACTGTAGAATCAGGCTGATATGTTCCACCATTAATAGCACCACTACCATAATTGAGCAGTAAATCATAAGCAAAAATAGAAAGCGTTCTATTAGCCGCAAACGCCATCTCTTTCGGGAATTTTTTGATTGCTCTTAAATCATCACCTTTGATCATTTCGCGTGTTACTGCAAACAATTTACCACGTTTTGAGGCGCTGTAATTTGCCGTAACTTCGTTCGGTGAACTATATGATGTATAAGCCGCATCTTCATTTACAACTGGTAAATTTCCGAAACCACCGATTCTTATAATATCATTTTGTTTGAAGTTTTTGACATTTTCTGTATGAATGATTTTCTTCCATGATTCTTTTACTGTAAGACGGTTATATTCCTGTGACATTCTACGATGCATTGATGTTCCAAAAGTTTCAGGAAAATCAGAAGTAACTGCTTCCTGTAAACGTCCTGTAACTTCACCATCGCCGTTCATTTGAACATATGCCTCACGAATACCGGCAAAAGGTTTAACACCGTCATATTTAGATTTTTCATCGTCTGTCGGTTCGTAACCTAACATCAAATCCATTCTCAACTGATTAAATTCTGTAGCATCTCTGCCGATTTCAACTGGTCCCATGCCCTTTACCTCACCTGATTCTGTTAATTTAGCAAGAACATCTTTTTCAATTTTGATTGATTCTTTAAGTTTGTCCATGTCTACGATAGAATCAGAATACTGTTTTTCAATTTTTTCTTTCACGGCTTTTGGTAAAACTTTATCAGATTCAAGAACAGCCTTCATTTCAATCTGTGATTCCCGAATTTTAACCTTGTTGATTGCCTCATCAAGTTCAGAAACTTTTTTTTCAACAGCATTAAATTTTTCAGATTCTTTTAATCTCTTAGATTCATCCATCTTAGCGATTAAAGATTTTACGGAATCATTGATTTTGTCAGTGTCTTTAATCTGAATACTTTCAATTAATTTTTTGACATCAGATTCTTTCAGTTCTTCTTTTTCATCTTCTTCTTTAGTTTCTTCTTTAGTTTCTTCTTTTTCTTCTTCTGTTTCGTCTTCTGTTTCTTCTTCGTCAGATTCTTTCAATCCTGACATTGCCATTTTTACAAGCTCATCATCTTTAAGATCCTCAATTTTAACCCCCTCTTTGAGAGTTAATTTGTCTGCGTTTTCCCTTAGGAAACCAGCAAGAATTTTCATTAAATCCATTTTGTTTTTTCCTCGACTGTCACTTGCAGTCATTCGTAAAATTTTCCCACCTGCTGACGGGAATGTCACTATGTCAACGGAGTTTGCCGATGCAATCATTTTTACCTGAAAACATTTTCTACCTTCACATACTGCAGGCATGACCTCACCATCCGCATCAATTGAAAATCCTAATAAATCAGGATTTCCGCCTTCTACGGCGTTTTTGAAAGTCTGCTGAAAAAAAGGATCGGTCACATTAAATGTTCCTGTTAAACCCTCTTTAACACCGACTTTTTCATATTTGACGTCATCTATCCACCCGGCTATATTTTTAGAAAATCCTTCCGGGATCTGTGCAGTATCGGGTAAATGATTTAAAATTTGATTGTCGAATTGGTAAGCAAAAACGTTAGCACCCTCAAAAACGTTGACAGCCTCTTTTAATACATCTGCAGGGTAATAAAAACCATTTTTAGATAATCCAGTTTCAATTATCATGATTTTGAATTTCTTGCCGTCTTTACTACCCTCTTGCAAAAAAATCTTATCATTGAGAATCACGTTATCAGGTATTTTATTATCTGAAATATTAAAAGATTCTTTAAATTTGTGGATTTTAAAAGCCAAATCGACCACACTCCTATATTGAGTTATAGGATACTACTCTGTAGTTCGCTGGCTAATTGGAATAATCCGTTGGCTGGCTTTTCCTTGATATATAATAATACTTATTTATTTCAATGTCAAGTAGTTTTTTTATATTTTTTCAGTATGTGCATTTTTTGCACATACCTAATAAAAACCCCGCATGGATAAGCAAGAACCATACGGGGCTAAAGGAGATCTATATGGGATTAACGTCTTTCATATATGTCTTGAAATTTACCGAGATATATAAAATCTGAATTTATCATTTTTCCCATCAAATCACTTTCATAACAACGCCCAAAATACCTGTTACTTTCCATAGGCTCTAATACAAACAGGTCATACTTTTCATTACCAGCTTTTGACAAAATGCAATATTGATTATGTTCCTGTTGTAAGTACACCCCACCTACAACAAAAGGTATTTCTTTTTCTTTTTCAATATCTTCAGAAAGATTTTTAATCCGTTCTTTAATTCCATCAATATCATCTTGCAAACTGTCAATGTCTTTTTTTAATTGTTTTAAATTCATATTTTCACCTCTCCTGAAAAATCAGGGTTTAACCTATACCACCCATCGAAGGTTTTCTGTGTTGTTGATATATTATACACCCTATAAATAAAAGGTCAAGCATTATTTTTAATCTTTTTTTGTTAATATCAACCTGTCATTACTCGTAACGTCCAGCCTGTAATGAACACGTCCCTCATATTGAATCAATATTGGAAAATCTATTTTTCCCAGTTTCATTTCGCTTTCTTTGATAGCCGTTTCTGGTATGTCAATTACATCGCTTATTTTAATTTCTTTATTGTCCGAGTTCATGCTTGGCCCCCTGTTTTAATATTCTCTGTTCACACCGCCAAATTAAAAAAGGATTATCGTGTATAAAACACCTCGGTCTAAAGAACAAGAATACACGTTTCTTTTTCTTACAGTTGCATTTTCCGTTTTCTGTTGCGTATATACAGTTTACTATCATTCTATAGCTCCAAACTTATAAGATTCAGCTTCTAAACAAGGTTCTTTTTCATCTTCTTTTTTCAAATAACATCTATGCAAAGTTCCTTGACCATGAGTCATTTCAAACATTATGCCATGAGTCATTTCAAACATTATGCCATATTTATTAATATATTCAGTTGGAAAATCTGACTCAATATCGGTCTTTAAATTTTCACCCTCTATTGCAGAATAAAAGAACTTCAGATACTCGTTATTTGTTACATCACCAAATAAAAACCCTTTGTTATATTCGTCATCAAAAACATTCTCATTTTTTTTTAATTCATCAGTTAACTGTTCAAGTATATAATGAAATCGAACAGTCTTTCTAAACATCAAATTATTTTTCTGCTCTTCTTTCATCTTTTTTACACAACCATCAATAATAGAATTTATTTGCTTTTCACTTAAATTTACTATCATTTTTTAACCCTCTCTCTTGCAAAAAATCCTTGATCTATATTTAAAACTTTCATATTTTCAGACGGGACTTTATTTATATTTAAAGTTGCTATAGGTAAAAAGTAGTCTTTATGTCCCGCCTTATCAGGTGTAAAAACAACTCTGTCTTTGTATTTAGGTAGACTATTCTCGACTATAGCATTTAATTTATCATAGAATTTAGTATCATATTCAGGCCAGTTGACATTTATTACTATTTTTGAATCTATACCACTCAAAACACTATTCCCCTGAATTGATAACAACGGATATGACAATACTTCATCAACCGGAAAGTTTTCAATAAAACCCTTCAATGAAACATCATTATTGATTTTAATGTCATTCGATATTCTATCCAGTTCACAATATTCTATATGTTCTATATTACGTTTTTTCATTTCTTTGATTATATATATATGTTTTTTTACTATCCATTGACAAGGTTTTTCTTTTGTCTGTATAGCATGGATTCTTGCATCATCATGACATTCCCAGTGTAAACGCATCAACTCTGATTTTTTTAACTTCGATAAATCATAATCAATCGGCATTA
>Ga0180437_10001100_pt1 | contig 47463 bp, 71 predicted proteins | sample SS_ome_4_FD_132410 | JGI IMG/M metagenome (GOLD analysis project Ga0180437, IMG submission 132410) | Hypersaline lake sediment archaeal communities from the Salton Sea, California, USA - SS_3_D_1 metaG | ecosystem: Environmental > Aquatic > Non-marine Saline and Alkaline > Hypersaline >... | reverse complement strand
TGGCCGCACGGGTGCGGCGTGACCGAAAAGAACGCGGCGCGCGCCGTGGAACTGAAACTGAACATTCATTGGCTCGCGGAGCGGGTGCTGAAAGGTGCCGCGTGGAAAGCCTACGAGACGGCGGAGGCCACCGCGTTGGAAGCCTACCTGAAGGCGAAGGCCACCGCGTGGAAAGCCTACGAGAAGGCGAGGGCCACCGCGTTGGAAGCCTACGAGAAGGCGAAGGCCACCGCGTTGGAAGCCTACGAGAAGGCGAAGGCCACCGCGTTTGTGCGCGCGTGGCGGATGCGGGAGGCGGGAAAGAAATGACGCCCGATACCGAACTCGCGCTACGCGACGCTGCGGCTGACGCGGCGTTCTGCGAAGCGCAGATCGAACTCGACTACCGCGAGCGCGTGTCCCGAAGCAGGGGCCGCACGCCGATTCCGCCGCGACGCTGGCAACAGCTAGACGAAATCTTCGGCGGCGATTTACAAACCATTGCGGACACCTGCCGGGCGAACCCGGACGAGTGGTATCAATTCGTGTTCGAGCGCGGGCAAATCGCGCGCCGCGTCCGCGAGGCGCGTTTGGCGCGTGCGCAACACGAGGCTTGGCTTGCCGAACGCGAGAACACGACGCTCGACGAACGGCTTGCCATGGGCCAATACAGACGGCGGGCGGCGTGGAGCGAGAGAACGGGAATCCCGCTCGGCCCCGGCGCGCATAACATGCCATAGGAGGAAGCACGATGGACACAGCCGAAATGCGGGATGCGTTGTTGCGCCCGTTTCCCGCGAAGGACGTGCAGTGGCGCATCGGCAGCACCAGTGAGGCGAAGCAACGCGGCCTCGTGTTGGCGTACCTCGATGCACGCGCCGTGCAACGCCGCCTCGACGAGGTGTTCGGCTGGGACGGCTGGACGGCGGAGTATCGCACGATGAACGGAAAGGGCGTGCTCTGCCGCCTCAGTGTGCGTGTGGACGGCGGCTGGGTGCATAAAGAGGACGGGGCAGACACCACGGACATCGAGGCGACGAAGGGCGGGATTAGCGACGCCTTCAAGCGTGTGGCCGCATCGGGCTTCGGCATTGGGCGGTATCTCTACGACCTGCCGAGCCAGTGGGTCGAGATTGAGAAACGCGGGCGGTCGTGGGTGATCGCCCGGAACGCGATACCGGCCCTGCCCGCATGGGCCTTGCCGCCCGATGACACGGGCAAAGAACCGCGCAGGGCAACACCCGCACCGCGCACCCGCACGCCAGACGAGGCAACCGAGGAAATGCGCGAGTTCTTTGATGAGTCGGTCGGCGAACTCTCGCCAAAGGATATGAAAACCCGCCTTGAAGACCCGGCTTGGTTGAATGACGCGCAATTCAACCTTGCCTGTGAACGCAGCGGCACGCCGGAGACCAGCACGGATAAGCTGAACGACACCGAGATCGCGGCGCTATACAAGGCCGCGCTGGAAGTCAAGAACGAGGCGGTCGGCAAGCCGCCGCAAACCCCACAGCCGCCGAAGTGTCCCGAATGCGGCGCAGACATGAACGATAAGCGCAAGTGGGGCGGCAAGGTCGCCTTCAAGTGCGTCAAGAGCGACTGGGACAAGGAAGCGAAAGTCGAGCGCGGTTGCTCTGGCGTCATCTGGCAGACGGAAGTGGACAAGCACCCCGACAGGTATCCGCCGGTACAGGAATAGGAGGCGTGTTATGCGCACGGAACACTGTTGGATATTGACGATTGCCGTGGTTGCACTTGGAGATAAGCCATGACACCGCCACTAGACCTTGAGCGAATCAAGATACTACATGCGGCGACGACGCCCAACTGGCACGCTGGCAGGGCCGACGCACGCGATCTATACGAGGGTGACGCCACAATTCTATGCCTATATGAACTCGGTAAAGACCGGGTGCTGTTCAGCGCCAACGCGCACTTCCCATATGAGGCCGATGTAAAATTTGCGGTCGCCGCCCACGAGTTCACCCCCGCGCTTATCGAGGCAGTCGAGCGGCTGGAGGCCGAGAACAGGCGGCTGCGGATGGACTCTCGTATGTACCGCACCGGGTTCTTGCACGACGCAAGACAGGAGAAGCCATGAAATCGCGACCGATTCTATTTTCCGCGCCGATGGTCCGCGCGATCCTGACCTGCGCGCAGTGCGGGAAGATCAGCGTACCGTTCCCCTGCGAGCATTGCGGGTCGCGCGAGTTCAGGAAGGGTCAGACCCGGCGGATATTCGCACCCGAGCGCATAAAAATCGGAACATACCCGGACGGCACTCTTCGATATGACACTTACGCCAAACGCAACCGCGAGATTGTTCATACGGGCTGTGGTCCCTTCATCCCGAACGACTGGCTACATTACTGCCCGTACGGCGTGCCCGGCGACGGACTCTGGTTGCAGGAAGCGTTCCGGGTTGTCTATATTACGTCCGACCCCGCCGGACCCCTTGGTTATTCTGTTCTTGCCGAATATGCCGCCGACGGGTATCGCTCCTGTAAATGGGTGCCAAAAACACACGCTGGAATGCCGTCCGCCAAACCGCGCCCGGCGTTCCTCTCTGGCCGGTTCATGCCGAAGTGGGCGTCGCGGGTTCTGCTTGTCAACAATGGCGTGCGGGTTGAGCAGGTGCAGGAGATTACGCCCGAAGACGTGTTGGCGGAAGGCGTCAGAAAATATGAACAGGGGCCGATAATGAACCGCTTTGGCCTTGAGGACTGGCCGCCCGGCGAACGCCAAGCAACGGCGCGCGGTGCCTTCGTGTTGCTCTGGAATCAGATAAACGCCAAGCGCGGCTACGGCTGGGCCGCGAACCCATACGTCTGGGCGCTCACTTTTGAGAGGGCGGAGATATGAGTACCGAGATTCTGTGTGACGATGGAACCGGGTTATGCGGAGGAAGAGATGATGACAAAGAAGGCCATGTGCTGTAAATGCGGCGCGCGGTGGGCCTATTCCGATATGCCGGAAAGTGAGGCTAGGCGCATTGACGACATCTGGTGGAAAGTCCATAGCGGGCCGGGACACGCGCCATGTGACGCCAGGACGGCAGCCCAAGCGCGGCGGGCGAATAAGGCCACGCCATGACCCAGGCAACGCTATTCCCGAAGCGCGTAGGCTCTGCCATGTCGCACCGCTCGGACCCGATGGCGAGCCACCTGAACGCCGACGCGCTGAACCGGAGCGGGGCGATCAGTCGGCAGGCCAAGCTGGTTCTGTGGGCCATCGCGCATTGTGCCGAGCGGGGTCGGCTGCCCGCCACGGCGGCGCAAATCGCGGAATGGACGGGGCTGGACTACTACATGGTACAGCGCCGACTATGCGACCTGGAGCGCGCGGGGAAAATCAAGCGCGAGAAGGAAACCGTGACGTGCCCGGTGACAGGTCGGCCCGCGCACAGGATTGATCTGGCATGACGAAATGGGCGAAGCGAATAGTGGAATGGATTGACGGCGATACACTCTATCTATCCGTTCCATTCACATGGCTACTGCCAGACGCGGAACACCGCGCCATGCACCATCGTGGGCGGGTCGTTGCGGGCGGCCCGGCGGTAGACTTGGCGCAATGCGACGCCCCCGGCACGCCGGAGCATATTACATGGGCCGAAACACCCGGCGAATGCCCTATCCACGCGCTGCCAATCCATAACGACGATGCTACGTTCACAACGCGGGGCTGCCCGAATCGCTGCGAATTTTGCGCCGTGCCGAAGATTGAGGGCGCATTCCGAGAACTACCGTGCTGGGAGCAGCGGCCCATTATCTGCGACAACAACATTCTGGCCGCGAGCCGGACACATTTCGGGAATGTGATTGATTCAGTCAAACACCTTCCCCGCGTGGACTTCAACCAAGGGTTAGAATAGTGAGCGGTGACAACGATTGAGAGGGGAGCATGGCAACGCTGTATAGAATCGCGAACTGGAATGAGACCTACGAGAATAACCGCACGCGCGACCGCAAAGACCTCGCATGGGTGCCGATGCCGAACACGCAGGACGGCGACGGCTATACTGAACTGGTAGACCATCCTGACGGCGCGGCACACTACGGCGTAGGCTGTGCCCTCATCCTTCTGGCATCCAAGTGCCGACCACGCGGCACCCTCATGCGGGCGAACGGCACCCCCCATGATCCCCGCTCAATGGCCCGGATTACCCGACTCCCGGAAAAAACGATTGCCGCCGCGCTCCCAAGACTTGTAAGTATCCGCTGGCTGGATAGTTCCGACATCCGGCAAGAGGGTGCCTGGAAACGGCACGACGATGCCGCTCTACGCGCGCGCGCGCGGGAAGGAAAGAAAGAAGGAAAGAAAGAAGGAAAGAAAGAACAAGGGCGCGTCGCGCCGGTTTCAGACTCCGATTCATTCGGTCGGGAAAAGAGGGGTTCATCTGCCGCGAATCAGGACGCCGGATTCCTGATAGGCGAGTTGAACCGGAAGTTGAAATGCCCGCAGTCGCTCAAGGCGATCCACAAGCACGTCGTCGCCGCTCTTGAGCAGGGCGTAACGACTGAGCAAATCGCCGGGGCTATTCAGGACGAAGCGAATATCGGCAAGGACGTGTGGGACGTGTTGAAGCCGCTTATCAAGGAGGCGAAGAATGTCCATCGCAGGGTTAGGTCAGACCCCGGCAAGTTTGACGGCATCGGAGAGACGGTCGAGGTATGAGGCGTCTCTTCGGCGGGCCGGGATACCGAAGCTGTATTGGGATGCCGGGCTTGAACTGCGGCGCGACGGGCATTACGAGGATCGCGGCGGGGTGTTCATCACCGGCCCGGTTGGCGTTGGAAAGACGCACCTTGCCGTAGCGATTCTGAAGGATTGGATGAAGCGAAATGTCGCCGCGAGAATCACGGGCGGGCGGTGGGATGCCGCCAAGGGCAAGAGCGTGCCGAACTATTGGACAGACGCGCTTTTCGTGAGCGTGCCGGACTTGTTTCGGGAACTGCAAGAGTCATTCGGGCGGCGGGACGGCCCGCGCGTGCTTCCAAAATACATCAGCGTCATCGGCCTTGTGTTGGATGATATCGGGTCGGAGGCCGAGACGGACTGGCGGCGCGAGACACTTTACAACATCATCTCGCGGCGAATCAACGACTGCAAGCCGACGATTGTAACGAGCAATCTATCCTTGGCGCAGATAGACCGATGGGAACCACGAATCGCCTCGCGGCTGGCGGGGCTGAACGTGTTGGAACTGACTGGCAAGGACAGGCGGCTAATGCGGAACGCGCGGCGTGCGGCGTTGCAGAAGCAGAGGAACGAAATGCAGAAAGGAGCGGTGCGATGAGCGCGGGATTTGACTACGGCGACGAGAACTGGACGGTCATAACCGGGTGTACGCACTCCGGGAGTCCCGGTTGCGACAACTGCTACGCGAAGGCGGAACACGACCGGCGGCACAAGGCGTATCTCGCGGGCAAGAAGATGCCGCGTCAGTACGCGCACCCGTTCAGCAAGATTCAGTTCCACGAGGACCGGCTTGATTGGCCGCTGCACTGGCTGAAGCCGCGCCGTGTTCTGGTCTGCTTTACGGGCGACTGGATGCACCCGGACGTAAGTACTGGCCGCGCACGGGAAATCCTACACGCGATGGGGAAGGCAAGTAGGCACACCTTTTTCACGCTGACGAAGCGTCCGCAACGCCTAGCTGAAAAGTTCGGAAGGGGGTCGGGCTGCGGCATCTTGGAAACGGATTATCCGAACGTCATCAACGGCGTGACGGTCTGCAATCAAGCCGAGGCCGACGCGAAGATACCCGAACTGCTCAAGGTTCCGGGACGGCGTTGGATAAGCCTTGAGCCGATGCTTGGGCCGGTGGATTTGTGTAACGCGGATGGCAACGACAGCTTGTCCGCACGAACGGACGAGTTCTGGAATGGCGTGGATGCGTTGCGTCCACAAACACTTGATTGGGTCGCCATCGGCTGTGAGTCAGGCCCGAAGCGCCGCCCGTGCCGGTTGGAATGGATTCTCGATGTGGTGCAGCAATGCAAGGCTGCGCGGCTGCCGTGCTACGTCAAGCAGGTGCCGGTGCCGAAAACAAAACTGTTTTTCGCCAGAGACGACACTTACTTTGAAGAAGATAAGCCTTGGCCAATTTCTCCCGCCGTATGGGATTATCTGTGCCAACAAGACGGCTGGCGCGTGTCGCATGATGTATCCGAGTGGCCTGAACCGCTGCGAGTGAGGGAGATGCCCGAGTGAACAAGTACCGAGCCGTAAGGGTGCGCAACTGCCCGCATTGCGGGCGCACGCACGATTCCAAGATGGAGGCCCGCGAATGCGCGTACCTGCACATGCTCAAGATGGAGCAGGACGGCGACGTGCTGCACATTGACGTGCATCCTACGGTGACGCTGCCGGGGCACATCCGGTGGACGCTGGACTTCTGCGTGTGGCATAACGAGGTCGAAGAAGAACTGGGGTCGAGCCTGTGGCCCGAATACATTGACGTAAAGGGCATGTTGACGCGGGACTTCAAGCTGAAGCGGCAGTTGTTCAATACACACCATCCCGCCGCGCCGCTTGTGTGTGTCAAGTGGGCACGCGGGAAGCGCGAACTTTTGGAGGGATAGCCATGCTGAGGGTGAAGCGCGACGGGACGGCAGTTGTCATTGAGGTGGACACGGACCTGCCCCATGACGATACGGCAGACACGGAGAGCGTGTGGCGGTTTGGGGCGAGCGAAGAACACTGTGCCGCCGCCGAGTTGGTCACGCGGTACATGCACCGCCGCATACACGACGCGATACGCGCCGTGCGCCAAGACGCCTACGAACAGGGCTGGCGCGATGCGAAGTCCAAGAGGCGGCGCAAGGCGACGGTGTTTGCGAACACGCTGAATACGGAACTCCCATGCGCCGGGTGTTTCTAAGGAGAGAAGCCATGAGCAAGACTAGCGGATGGTGTCAGCATTGTGGCGAACATGCCGCACGGTTGCAACCCGAACATCCTATCGGCGTTGCCTACGAAACGGAAACGCATATCGTCGTGTGTGGCATTCCGCCAGACCTACCCGAAACACACCCCCAATATCACAACTGCGATGCGATGGGGTGTGGTCAGGAACACGTTTTGTACCGATTCCCGAAGCGCTGCTTATAGGAGGGGAGCGAATATGAACGCGAAGCCTGAGCGGGCGGTGATTTGGGTTGCTGAACTGTTACGCCGAGACGGGCAACCATATCGGCGGAGGAGGTTTGCGCACGGGGTTCGGCGGAGCGAGGCGAAGGTGGCGGTGATCCCCGACTCTATCCGCGCCGTCCGCTTCGTCGAGGACGACGGGCCGTGCGTGTGGGTGGCACGAACACCCGACCGATTCATGTGGCAGGGTGGATGTGACGGGCAAGTGCTACCTACGCCAGACGGGCCAATCGAAAAAAATGGACCTTACTGCCCGAAGTGCGGGCGGCGGATTGAGGAGGCCACGGAATGAGCGATGGCGTTTACCCCGTCCCATCTACGCGCATTGTCGGGACGGTGTGTTCCGGCTGCGGGCGCGAGTGGTGCGTTTCGGAGGACGGGGGCGGATACTATTGTTCCCACTGCCAGCGGTCTGTTGTGGAGAAACCCATGAGCAAGTCCATGACGCAGGCGGAACTGGACGCGATTCGGAAGCGGTTACAGTCGCGGTTCATTTACAACGTAGACCACGCGCAAGTAATCCTCGACACTGCGCGCCAACTATTCTCCGAGATCGAGCGGCTGCGGGGGGAGAATGCCGCATTGAGTGGGCGGCTTGACGCGGGGCTGCTTTGCGCCGAGGTCACGCTTTCCCACACGCACAACGACGATGCCAGGCGTATTGAACTTATGGGGATTATCTCACGGCTTCAGGAGGCCCGCGATGGACAAGACTGAGATTCAAGAGGCGCTTGGCGAAGCTGTAGAGCGGAGGGGTGGGGAGGGACATCAAAACGAGCAAATCTTCGAGTGCGAAGATTGCCACGTTCAGGCACCGTATTCCAGCGTCGAAGAATCCGAGGGCGACTGCGTAAAGGACTGCGGCGGGCTAATGCTCGAAACGCCCGAGTGGGGACATTCGGATACGCCCAAGCCCATCCCCGAACTGCTCGCGTGGCTTGAGGGGTGGCTGTTGGCGGCCCCGCATAGGACATCGAGATTGGTGACTGCTATAGAAAACACGCTGCCCAACGCAGATGGCGTGTGGGGCAGGAGACCCGTAATTGAATTCACGCTCCGCTTGCGCCGCGACGAAATGAAGTATGCCGAGGCGATGCTTGAGGCGGAAAGGAAGATTGCACGGCCCAATGGTGAATAGTGAATAGGGAGTGGTGAACCGATGATAGTTGCCGCCGCAATCAAGACGCCGGACAAGGTATGGACACTGCCCCGCCCGAAGCGCCATGATGACATTATACGAGCTATGGTACAGGCCGGGGCCTCGGCTCGGCGGACTGGTGCGTGTCAGGGCTTTGTCAACAGCGAGGGCGAGTTTCTGACACGCGGGCTTGCGGCACAGGAGGCGTTTATCTGCGGCCAACTGCCGGGCAAGGCAAAAGCGCCGCCAATTCTAATGACGGAGGACTTGTGGTGAGTAACGAAATGAACGCATGGGACACGCCGGAAGGCCGCGAGGCCGTGAAGGTGCTGGCGGGGTTGCTGGAATGGGAGGGCGACGCGATTGAGGGGCCGGAATCTAAAGAGCGCGCCCGGCTTGATGGAGAACACCTGTACCACGAGTGGCGGTCGAAAAGGTCGCCAGAGTGGACTAGCGTTGATGGTGAATACAAGTGTTCGTTCTCTCCTGGCCTCGCCTACTGCATCCTGCGCGACGCGGCGCGGCGGTTTCTGCCGGAAGACGCATATATCGAAGCCGTTCCACACGATCCAGACGAGCCGGACTTTGACACGCGGCTTATCGCCGCCGTTCTGAAAATCGGAAAGGAGAAGCCATGAGTAGCAAGGAAGCCGTGGAGCGGGCCAGTCGGACTTTGGATTGCAACCAGCTTGACCATTACGTAACCACAGAGCAAATGCGGAACATCCTCGACGCCCTTGTCGAGCCGGAAAAGCCCAAAAGGATGAAGGGAAATCCATACGCGCCGGGTGCGCATTACGACGAACACGATCAACACGCTAGTTGCCGCATGTTCGGCTGCGAACCCGTGGACGCGCCGCGCCCCACATGGACGGAAGCCGAGGGACGAAATTCCAGAGTGCGGGGATGAGGTTGAAGTTCTATCTGGCGACCCATGCGGCCCGTGCGTTGTGCTGGCGCGGCGCGAAAATCATCTGTGGCTTGAAAGCACAGACCCGTTCAGGCGATTCTCCGTTCGCGCCAGCAAGGTTCGCGTGACCCGCAAGGCGGAACTGCGCGAGGGGGATTTTGTGGAGGACCGCAAAACGGCTTGGACTGGTATTGCAAGAGAAGATAGGTCCAGCAACAAACTAACCGATGCTTGGAGTGTGCATGTCAAGCCCTTTGGAACAAATCAATGGTTGCGCCGCTCTCGCAAAGACCTCATCCTGCTGCACCGGGCGCATTCCGCCGAATAGTGGAGGGGGGGTTGGCGGAGGATGGAACATGGCCCAAGGGTGGCTGTTGACCGAGCGCGAGTTGTGGGACTTGGAGATTGACGACGGGCCGGGGCACGTGGACAAGCGGGTTGCGGAATGCCGAAAGACGCCACGACGGCTGGGGTACGGGGCGCATAACCACGCGGCGCGGCGGAAGCGCGGCCCCATGCGTGATCGCACCGCATCGTTTGTGCTTCCGTGCGCGTCATGTGACGACCCCGGCCCGGAACGATGCAGAAAGGAAACATGCGAGCGGCTGGAGGCATGGTTTATAGACGAGTTGGGCCGAGACGAGCATGATGGCGGGCTGAACGCGGAGAACTATGGAGACCCTCGAGACCTTGAGCGGGCGGCATATAACAACGGTGGAAGCGGCATTGTCAGGACCTTCTAGGCGGACACATCATGGTAACGTGCAACGAGTGCCCCAAGCGGGCGGGCTGTAAGACGTTATGCAAGGACATGAAGGCGGAGTTGGGGCGGGTCGGGCCGGAGGAATTGCCCCCAACGGGCGGCGGGCATAAGGAACTTGCCGACACGGAGGCGGGCGCGGTACGCAACAGGGCCGATGCGGCGGCGGCACGGCTCCAAGACGTCGAGGAATGCATGGGGCTGTTGACGAAACGGCAGTATCGCGTGTGGCGCGAACGCATGTGGGCGGGCTACACGTTCCGCGAGATTGCCGCAGGGCTTGGCGTAGATGTTGCGGCAGTGTACCGCACATGGCGCAGGGCACAAGCGAAAATCAAGACGTATGCGGCGCGGATGCGGGCTGAATAGGCCCGCTACGCGGCCTGTCCCACCACGCGGACTTACACTTGGGACACACGCGGGGCTTGTTCGGCTTGCGGGGAATCCAGACGTGTCCGCAGCGGAAGCAGTTGAATTTCGGGAGTTCAATCTGTGGCATGGGCTTTCCCCTTGGGTTTCGCCTTGGCGATTGCGGCGTATGCCCTGTCTCGCGCAGCAATGCCGTCGTCGTCGGTGAACCCGTCGAGGATGTCCACGGCGGACTCCAGCGCCGCCAGCAGTTCCTTGACGACGCCAGCTTCAAGGGCTTCGGTCGGGATGCCCTCGCAAGCGTCGCGGCAGGCCCGCAGCCGCCTAGCCAGGCGATATGCTCGCCGCGCCTGTTCCAATGTGCCGCCCGTGCGGCCACGGTAATCGCGCATCCACCTGATCTTGTCATCCGCCGTGTGCTTCGCGTCCATCGTTCCGTCCTCCATCTAAACCCGCCAGGCTCCGGCCTGGCCTTTACCTATATTATACCGCCATAATAGCCCATGTCAAGAAAAATTATTTCCCGCTATCACTACATTATATGAACTCGCCACGCCCTAATGGTCAACAAGAGGTCAACATCTGCCCATTATATTAATGAATAGACGTGTTAATAGCGAGTGTCCAGCGAGTGCAGCAAGCAACGGCCCAAAGACTGCGGTGGCGTTCGCCGAGCTGGACACGAGCAACACCACACAGCAGCACCAACGCACCGAGATCGGGAGAATACATCACGCAGCGTAACACAACACGCCGTATCCGCTCGTATCACACCGCACCCCTCGCTGCATCTCCCCACACCGCAACACAGCACACACAGCTACACGCAGCGCAACGCAGCACACACAGCGCGGCGTAACACATACACGCAGCAACACGCAGCAAGCGCAGTACACTACACTATATGGCAGCAGCAAGCACATACACGAGCCGGGGTGGTCCCCCCGAAGGGGGCGCAGATGTATATATATCACCCCGCCAGAATAGCGCGAGCATTTCAGGGGTGTCCCGTAATACAACACACGTTGTATATGGCGTTCTGGCGCGTTCTGGCGAGATTGGGGTGTTGGGGGTGACTGGACAGGGGGGTGCGCGAAAAAATCGCTCTACGGGGCTGGTAGCGGCTTTTAGGGGCATGTTAGGCGGTTGTTTGTCGTATTGAGGAGGAGGGAGTCATGGTGACGTGCGGCGGGTGTGGGGAGCGTGGGTACATGGCGGTGACGGTGAAGGTGGAGTTTCCGGTGTTCACACGGGAGAACGGGACAATGCCGAGTGAGCTTGTTGCGTATTGGTGTAGGGATTGCGGGCAGGCGGTAATGGACAAGGACTTTTACGTGTATGCTGGTCAGGAGCTTCCGGTTATCATCGGGAAGCGGATAGACGCTGCCGGGTGTCTCAAAGTGGAGCAGGGAGCGAAGGATGCGTGACAGCGAGAAGGCGGCGTTATGCTACGAGTTCTTGCCGCACATGACGCGCGCTGTGGTGGCGCGTGGTCAGCGTGTTGGCGAGAAGTGGACGGAGCCAAAGTCGGTATGGCCGACGTATGACGATGACGGGAAGCGAATTACGGATTGGGGCGTAGCCGCATATTGTATTCCGACCGCCCCCGACTTCAAGGCGCAGTCCTGTGCATTCGTGGGGTGGTATGATATACGGGCGAATCCTGACGGCGCTTGTCGGGATAAGGTCGCGGACGTGACGTGTGACATGGCTGCGCGGGCGTTGCGTGAGTTTGCGGTTGAAGCTGCCGGGGGATAGGGGATAGTGCGTTCAGCGGGCGTCATACCGAGCGTATGGAAATCGAGTTGTGGTCGGCTACGGAACTTGCACGCGAAGGCGGCGAAGGCTGCGCGTTTGCATGTAGACGGGATGAACAGCGCCGAGATTGCCGAGGCGTTGGGTGTACCGACTGACCGGGCGAGCATTTGGCTCCATTCGCCGGTGGTCATTGAGGAGATCAAGCGGTTACTGGCGTTAGCGGAGCAGGCGGTGGCGCGTCCGAGGGAGTATGGGCGCGGGCCGGAGGCGGTGAAGCGGCTGTTGGGCGACCGTGCTGAGGAGATCGCGGGTCGGCACGCGGCGCTGTTTGACGATGACCGCTGGGCGCGGCTGAGTGACGCGAACAAGTTGAGCGCCATCGAGAAGGCGTACAAGGCGATGGGCGTGGGTGCTGGGGACAATGCGGGCGTGGTCATCAACATCACGACCGAGCAGATAAAGCGTGCCGAGAGCGTGTTCAAGGACGCGATAGAGGCTGAATTTACCGTGGAGGACGGAGATGGCGTGGAATCTGGCGGTAGCTGAATCGAGCGGGGAGTTGGCGGCTGACACGGCGGTACGGGCCGAGCCTGCCATTTTGTTCGGGGCGACGTTGGTTGGCGGGTCGGGCGCGGCTACGCTCAAGATTTACGACGACGTGGATAGCGCGGACGGCACCATGTTGTTGACTGCCACGGCTGCTGCGGGGGCGACCGCGAACATACGCATCACCCCGGTTGCGGCGCGTTACGGACTATACGCTGACGTGAATGGCGCGGGCGCAAAGTTCATCGTGTATTCGGCGAAATCCTCGACACAGGGGTAACATGGGCAAGGCGGCGACCCCGGAGCTACAGCGGCTCCGGGACATGGGGCTGCGCGACCTGTTCGGCTTCGCGGCGGGCATCCTGGGCTATGACAAGCTCGAACGCGACGTACACGGCCCGCTCTGCGAGGCGTTGCAGAATCCGGCGCGCACGCGCATCAATGCGACCATGCCGCGCAAGTTCTACAAGTCCACGCTCTGCACTATCGCGTACCCGCTCTGGCGGGGCGTGCGGCATCCCGATGTGACGTTCCTGTTGACGATGAACACGGTGGACAACGCGAAGATCAAACTCAAGGAATTACAAGGCCACGTTGAGCGGAACCCGTTATTTCGGGGGTGTTACCCGGAAGTAATCCCGGACTTCAACAAGGGCTGGAGCGCAGAATCCTGCTCCCTCCGGCGTTCCAGCCTCAAGGGTACACCGACGTTCAGCGTGGCCGGAGCGACAACGCGGGTCATCTCGCGGGCCGTGGACGAGATTGTCATGGACGACCTTCTCACCGCGAAGCCCGACGACTCGACCGGCGACGAGATATTGCCGACGAACGACGACATTCAGCAGGCGATTGGCTGGTACAAGCAGTCGTTGTCCCTGCTGAACGACCCGGAACACGGGCGGTTGCTGAACGTCGGCACGCGCTGGGCGCAGAAGGACCTTGTGGAGTACGTTCTGCGCACCAACGAGCGGTTCAGGGCGAACAATTTTGAGTTCCGCGCAGTCAAGGGCGAATGGGGCAGTCCCGACTGCGTGGCGACTATGCCGCGCTCCTACCCGATGTCGGCATTGCAGGAGATCGCGGAGACGGCGGGCAGCACGATATTCCGGCTGTGGTACTTGAATGAGCCGATTGACCCGTCCGAACTCGTGTTCGACCTGACGGGCGAGAACTTCTATGACCCGACCGAGGCGGAAAAGGGCTGGGCGGAGTCCCTGCGCTGCTACACCGCCGTTGATCTCGCCTATTCGGACAGCGAGAAGGCGGACAACACCGCCGTTGTGACCATTGGCGTGGATTCCAACGGCATCCGCTACGTGCTCGACGTGCGTTACGGCAAGTACAACCCGATGACGATCATTGAAATCCTGTTCGGCGTGAATGAACGCTGGAATCCGCGCATTATCGGCATTGAATCCGTTGCGGCGCAGGCCATGTTGCCGCGTATCCTGCCGCATTTTGAGGCCGAACGCGGCGAACGCCTGCCGGTCAAGGAAATCAAGCGCGGGGGCAAGGCGTCGAAGGAATACCGCATCGTGTCGGGCCTGCAACCGTTCGTGGAACGCGGGACATTGAAGCTGCCGCGTGGCCGAGCGAAGCCGCTTGAGGCCGAAATGCGCGACTTCCGCATGGACGCCAAGCGGCGCGGGCATGACGACGCGCTCGACGCGCTGTCCGACGCGGTGAACCTGTCGAAGACCGCGATATTGCCGAAGCCGCCGCGTGAGCGGCGTCACATCACGACCGAAGCGGAATGGGCCGACTTCTACAAGAAGTTCTACAGCGTGGACGAGGCCGTGGACGCCCTGTTGCGCGACGAGAAGCGCGGGGAATGGTACGCCGCACCGAACGAATTTTCATACTTGAGGCGCAACTGATGGCCCAGCAGCAGACGGCGGACATCCGGTACTGGAAAGACCAGATACATCGCGGCATCGAGTACCAGCGCAAGTACGGGCACTCCGACGACTGGCAGAAATGGGAGCAGTTCTATGTCGGCGACTGGACGACGCTCGGCCAGAAGCTCCCGATCAACTACATGTTCAGTCAGTTCAAGAGTCTGATACCGCAGATCTATTTCCGCAACCCGCGTGTGACGGTGACGGGCAGGCGATACGGCATGGACGCCGGGGCGCGTGTGCTGGAAGTCCTGCTGAACTGGCTGGTGCAGGAAATGGCGCTCAAACGCAACATGAAACGCGCCGCGCTCGACGCGCTGGTATGCGGCACGGGCATTGTCAAGCTCGGCTACGACAGCGAGCACGGATTCGACCCGAAACGGTTGCTCGGCCCGATGATGACGCCGATGGGCGTGGCCGATGCGAGCGGCGAGACGGACGCACAGTTCGACGAGGAGTTCAAGAAACTCGAATACAGCCTCGACGTGCAGCCGGGGATGCCGTGGGCCTTGCGCGTGCACCCGAAAGACTTCCTGATTGACCCGTCGGCGACGTGTATTGAGGACGCGCGCTGGTGCGCGCATCGCACGCTCCGCACGATAGACGACGTGATGAAAAGCCCGCTGTACGAGAAGGGCGACAAGCGCGGGCTGGAGCCGACGCGCAGCGAGGAGTACAACGACCACGACGAGCCGCGCATGATTACGCCGGAATCGTGGCAGTCGAAGGCCGAAGACCCGGAGAATACGCGGCCCAAGTCCATTACCGACGAGTGGGTGGAACTGTGGGAAATCCACGAGGCGAAGGCGCGGCGCGTGATTACGCTGAACCTGACGCACAAGAAGATGCTGCGCGACGACTTCGATGAGTTGCAGTTCGATGGGCTGCCGTTCAGGGCGCTGATATTCAACCAGCATCCCAAGACGTTTTGGGGCATCTCCGACGCGCAAGTGCTTCACCCGCAGCAGGAGGAACTGAACACGACGCGGCGGTTACAGCAGCAGTACCGCAAGATGGCGTTGCGGCGGCTGCTTGTCAAGAAGGGGCTGATACCCGACGGCGAAAAGCACAAGTTTACGAGCGACAAACCGTTCGAGTTCATCGAGACGGACGGTGAGGTCGGCAAGCTGGCCGACGACATCAAGGAACTTGACGGGTTTATGCCGAACGATCTGGCGAGTTGGAGCGAGTTGATCGAGGCGGACATGCGCGACCTGTTGGGTCAGGGCCGCAACCAGATGGGCGAGTTCAACCGTGGCGCGGAGGGCGGGCAGAGCCGCGCCAGCGCGACGGAGGCGAACATTGTCCAGCAGAACAGTCAGATTCGCGTGGACGAACGGCGCGACGTGATGGCCGATATGTTCGCCAGCATCATGCGTGCGTGTGCGCAGATGGTGTTCAAGTGGTGGGACAAGCCGCGTGTGGCGCGTGTGGCTGGGCCGGAAGGGATGCAGTACTGGGTGAACTATTCCGGGCCTGAACTCGAAGGCGAATACGATTACCTCGTACAGCCCGACGACGCGCTGCCGATGACGAAGGAACAGCGCAAGCAGGACGCGATTGCGTTGTTTCAGGTCATGGCGCAATTCCTGCTGCCGCAGCAGATGCAGGAGTTGCAGCGGCACGTCATGCGCCAGTTCGAGGGGGTGGATGCCGACGCCGTGCTGAACCCGCCGCAGATGCCGGGTGTCATGGGCCTGGGTGCATTCGGCGACGTGTTGCAGGGCGCGGGCCAGCAGCAGATGATGGGGGGCGGAAGTGCCAACGTACCAGTTCCGATGCCCGACATGCAAGGGGCGATGTGAGCGGACGTGCGCGATAGCTGAACGCAATCGGCAGAAGTGTCAGGCGTGCGGCACGTTTCTAACGCAGGACTGGGAGCATCGGACAAAGCCGGAAGTGGGCGGGTTCAAGGCGCGCTGGCTTGAATTGGAAGGGCCGGGCAATCCGAAGGGGCGGGTGTTCGTGTCCAGCACACGCGAGTTGGAGAACGAATGCCGGAGGCGTGGGAAGATACACAGAGGATACCAGTATCACGACAGGATGGATGATTAGGAGGGAAAGAAGTGGTTGGGTATTGGGAGACGTTGGATGACCTTGACGTGGACGATTTGCTGGAACTGCTCGCCAAGAAGCGCGAGGAAGAACTGGAGCGCCGGGAACAATCGCGCGGTCGCTTGCAAGAAAGCCTGAATCTTCTTGGCGATTTGGTGTGGATATTCCTTCGCATGGAACGTCCACGATTAGCCAATCCTGAAGCGGCGGCGAACGGCGAAGAACCACGGTACGTTGTGGAACTGACCAAAGAGGTCGCGGAGCGGCTGTGCGTTGCCAAGTCGCATGTTGCGCAGCAGCACGGCAACCCGCCAGTGGAGTTGACGACGGCATGAGGAAGATACCGGAAGGGACGGAAGCGCATGTGACGTTCGACGAGAAGGGCGCGGTGGTGGCGTTGGACGGCGAGTGGGCGCAGTACATGGCTGACATCGTGTTCATCGAGTTGCAGCGTGCCATTCATGTGAAGGCGCTCGACGAGAAGCGGTTGCGCAACATGGCGGAGAAGGCAACAAGGGCCTTGAACAAGGGGCAAGATAATGCCGGAACAGGAAGCGACGGAGACGACGGAGCAGACGCAGACGACGGAAGCGACGCAGGAGACGCAGACGACGGAGACACAGGAGCCGACAGCGGCGGAACAGTTGAAGGCCCTGCAAGCGAAGGTGGAGGCGTTGGAGACGGAGAAGGCGAACTCGTCGGAGTCGGCGGATAGCGAAGAACTCGACACGCTGTACAAACAGTGGTTTGGGGGTGACGAAACACAAGAACAGCAAGCGGGCGAGGAAGCTGACCCGCGTGATGCGCAAATCAAGGCTCTGCAAGCGGAACTGAAGAAGGTCACTTCGATGGTGCAGTACCAGATCAAGCAGAGCGCGCAGCAGAAATTGTGCGACAAGTATGCAAAGGAAGTGCCGGACTGGAAGGAGATCGAATCGGACGTGTTGAAGCTCGCAAAGAAGTATCCGACGTTAGCGGACGAAGATTTGATGGCGCTGGCGCGTGCGAAGCGGCCCAAGGCCGCGACACCGCCGACGCCTGAGAAGAAGCCCGATCCCGCGAAGGCAGAGAGTGCCAAGCGCGCGGCCTCTGAGAAACCGAACTCGGCTGGGGCAAATGCCGACAAGGAGTACACGAGTCTCGGTGATGCCGCGCTGGATACTTTCAGGGAACTACAGGCGCAGGGGGGATACCCCGGCGCGACATAGCCTCGTGACCTTGGCGGCGCAACGAGAAAGAGACAACTTTGGCTTTTGCGAGCGTAACCGAGTACTACAACTCAATGTACTCTTCGACCCTTCGCAAGATGGGCCGAACGGTCATTGACCCAACGTTCCAAAAGCGCCCCCTGTTCTTCTGGCTGAAACGGAAGAACCGGGTGTCCGAAGTTGGCGGGCGGTCCATCAACAGGCCGGTTCAGTTGGTTGAACCGGACACCGCCAAGAGCTTCGGACGCGGCGCGACGTTCGACGAGGTTGACCCGGACTACATCTCTCAGGCCGTCTACTACATGAAGAACGTCGGGGACTCCCTGACGCGATTCTGGACGGACGAGCAGGAGAACACCGGGCAGTCGGCGATTATCAACCTTGTCAAAAAGAACATCCAGATCACCGTGAAAGGTCTGGAGAAGAAAGTACAGGCGATGCTGTGGGCGACCACGCCCGTCGGCCTCGACCTGTCGGGCCTGCCGTACTACATCGCAAGCTCTCCGTCCACGGGGACTATCGCGGGCATCAACCGCGCAAACTACCCCCTGTGGCGGAACCAGCAAAAGACGAGTACGGGCAGCTACTACACCTACCTGCTTGACGACATGCTCGATCTCAAGCTGGACTGCGAAAAGTACGGCAGCGTGGATTACGTCATTACGGACAAGGGTTCGTATGAGGCGTACAACGCTGTGGCGCGCGAGCAGAAGTGGATTACGGACAAGAAGATGGGTGACGCCGAATTCGCCAACGTCGGTTGGAGCGGCACGCCCATCACCTTGGATCACGACTGCACGAGTGGCGCGATGTACATGCTCGACTCCAGCGCGGTCGAGTGGGCGGTGTCACCGTCCGCCGATTTCAAGTGGACGAAGTGGAAAGAGAAGCCGAACGGCCTTGACCGAACGGCGCAGTTGGTGTTGCGCGCGCAGTTGATTGTGGACAATCCCGGCACCTGCGGGGTGTTGACGACCATTGCGGCGTAGTAGGGGCAGGCCCCGGCACGTGGCCGGGGCACCCTCCCCGCAAGACAATGCGGGGTGGAGCCTAGACACAGGCGAAATGTAAGGGGCAACTTTTCATGTCACAACCTCCTTGGGACACCCGAAGGGGCGGGCAGTTTGTTTCGGGCAAGCATTTTGTAACAAGTCCGGCCCACTGGATTACAGAGGAGTCGGCAACGAAGCAGCACCCGCTCGGCGCGAAACTTTGCGTTGGCGATTCGGTCTTTCGCTACTGCAAGGCGAACGAGGCGTTGAGCGCGGGCAAGCTGGCGACGGCGGTGGCCGACTCGGACGCCGAGGACACCGTGACGGTGGCGCACGCCATCGGCACAGCCGACCTCACCATCACGGCGGCGAGCGCGATCACAGCCAACCAGTACGAGGACGGCGTGTTGATTGTGGACGAGGGCACGGGCGCGGGCAATACCTACGACATTGCCGAGAACGCGGCCATTGATTCATCGTCTACAGGCACCGTTACCATCTACGGCGGGCTGAAAGTCGCGTGGAGCACGTCGGACACCGATGTCGTGCTGGTGCAATCGCCGTATGTCGTACAGGAAGCGAACAAAGACCAGAAGGAAACGCCGATTTGTGTGCCGCGTATCGCGGTCACGGAGGCGTATTACTTTTGGGGCCAGACACGCGGCCTGTGCGGCGTGTTGCAGGACGAGGCCGAGGGCAACAATGCGGGCCAGCGGCTTCTGACCATCGGGTCAAGCGTGGACGGAACGGTCGAGTCTCAGGACGCGGCGGGCGAGGCGATTGTCGGTATGCGGCTGTTCGACGCCGCGAACGACGAGGATGCCAAGTACCAGCCGGTCATGCTGATGCTCGACTAGGCGGAGAAGAGGCAAAGGGGGCGCGGGCATCGTTAGTGAGGCCCGCCCCCGATGCTTCAAGGTAAACGGTACAACGGGGCTTAGGCCCCCACGACACTTGGAGCGTTTTTCATGGCGTATACAGCAACGGTTACTCTGGACACCCCGAAGCCGGAACGAGGCACGCGCAACTATGGCCTCATCACCGGCACCGTGGACATTACAGAGTACAACTCGACGCTGGTTGAGATCACGGGCATCACGAAGTTCTTTCACGATGACACGATTTCAGTCACCGTCGCGCCTGCCGGGGCGACCGACGAGGGGTATGTCCTCTCGTGGAGCGCGACCGACAAGGCATTCAAGGCGTACCAGGGCGATTATTCTTCATCTACCGACGGCCCGCTGACCGAGGTATCGGACGGCACGGACGTGGGCGCGGTGAAGTTTATCGCCACCGGCATCTACCATTGATGCAATCTACCGTATAGTGGAGAGCTAATTGACCCTGACAGGAAGGAAAGGGGAGCCATGAAGGGCGTGTTGGTAGTGCCGAACGTAACGATGCACGGTTGGAACTGCTACGCGCGGGAGGGAAGAAGGCACAACTCCCTCCCGCACGGGCTTCTATCCGTGGCGACCGAAGCGAACCGCAACGGGCACCACGTTACCATCGTGGACTTGCGGCGGCATAAGTGTATTGAAGACGCGGTGAACGACACGCTGTTGCGCGACCCGGAATTCGTCGGCGTCGGCGCGATGACCGTGGACTTCCCCGTCGCGTGCGACTATCTGAAGCGGCTGAAAGAGAAGGCGCGGCATGTGACGACCGTGATGGGCGGCGTGCATGTCAGCATCAAGCCGGAAGACGCGGAGAAGAAGGCGCAGATTGACTACATCCTGACAGGCGAAGGGGAGTGGACGCTGTGCGACATGCTCAGGGACTATTTTGTCGGGTACGAGCGCGTGGTGGCCGGGGAACCGCCCGACCTCGACGCGCTTCTTCCCATAGACCGGGAACTCATAGACTATCGCGGCGGGGAACTCTACCACGGCGGGCAATGGCACAGCGCCTATCCGTTCGTGACCGTCATGGTCGGGCGCGGGTGCCCGCACAAATGCGCGTTCTGCTATCCCGTGAGCGACACGGTGTTCGGGCCGAAAGTGCGGATACGCAGCGTCGCGCATGTGATGATGGAACTCAAGCACCTGACGCGACAGTACCACCCCGCCTACATCGAGTTCATAGACGACCTGTTCACGCTCAGGCGGAAATGGGTCGAGGAATTCATACGCGAGTATCCGAAGGTGTGCGGCGGTATCCCGTTCAACGTCGCGTGTCGCGCCGACATCATCGTGAAGCGGCCCGCCATGTTCGAGGCATTGCGCGGTATCGGCCTCGACACGGTGAACGTCGGGCTGGAAAGCGGGTGCCAGCGGCACTTGGACTACTTGGAGAAGGGCACGACCGTCGAGCAGAACTACGAGGCGTGCCGGACGCTCAAGCGGCTGGGCTGCCGGATAGTCGGAAACATCATACACGGCATCCCCGGCGAGACGCCGAGCGAGACGATGCAGACCGTGCGGCTCGTCAAGGACTGCGACGTGGACTACTACAGCCCCGCGTTCCTGACGCCGTATCCGGGGTGCAAGCTGCATGAGACGCTGGGGAAAGACCTGGTGCCGAGCGACTACGCGCAGATGAACCGGCACGCGAAGGACGCGAAGATCGAGGGCGTGGAGTATGACGCCATTATGACCATTTTGAAGGCGGAGTTCCCGAAGGCATTCAAATGACCCTGGACATCATCAAGCGATTCCGCGAGTTTATGATACCGGACTTGGCGCAGAGCAAGGAGCGGCTGCCCGTTGCGGTCATCATATCGGGCCGGAACTACGGGCAATACCTGAAAGACGCCATAGAGAGCGTGCAGCGGCAGACCCCCGGCGCACGCGAGATTGTCTACATGGACAATGCCAGCGAGGACGACAGCGTGGCGGTGGCGCGTGCGTCGGGGGTGAAGGTGGCCGTGGTCGGGCCTGTGGAACGGAACATTTGCGCCCTGCGCCAGCGCGGCCTGTGCATGACGAAATCCAAGTTCATTGTGTTCATGGACGCCGACGACGTGCTGCCGAAAGGCTATCTCAAGGCGTTGCATGACCGATTCACCGAACGGCGCATCGGCCTTGTCTATCCCATGCACACGAGTTTCGGCCTGTACGAGAGTCAGGGCTGCGGCAAGAACAGGCCGAGCGTGTACCGCGAGAACTACATCGCGGGCCAGAGCATGGTGCGGCGGCGCGCGATTGAGAGTGTCGGCGGCTGGGGCAATCTGCCCGTGTTTCAGGACTGGGAGTTGTGGCTGCGGATATTGGAACACGGGTGGTGGGCGGCGTATGCCAATATCAACTACGAGCATCGGACGCACGCGGGGAGCCTGACGGCGAGTTTCCAGAACCGGATGCCGTGGTATCAGGAAGTGCTGCGGCGTAGACCGATCACCGTGTTCACCCCGTTCGGGCCGGGCAGGCCGATTACCGGGCGGCGGTTCTTCGACATGCTGGAGAACCTTGGACTGGACTGGGACAGGACGACCCTGTTCTTCTACGACAACACGAACGACGCTGAACGCGGAAAGATGCTGCGGGAGTATCTTGCGAACTGCAAGGCGCGGAACACGATTTACCAGAAAGACGACACGCGGGTCTCGTACACGAACCTGCACAACAGGTGCATGGTCATGCCGGAGCGCATGGCCGAGATGTGGTCGCGAGCGACGCCGCATTTTTCGACGCCGTTCATCCTGAGCATCGAGGACGACAACGAGCCGTATGAGCCGAACGCGGCGCGGCGGCTGTTCGAGGGCATGGCTCCGAACGTGGACGCCGTGACGGGCGTGTACTACTCGCGGCCTATCGTGGACAACAATCGGCTTCTGGCGATGGAATGGCAGCATCGGAAAGACGGGTCGGTCGGATTGAAGCCGATAGAGCGATTCCCCGGCGACCTGCCGCGCCCGCCGAGCGACGGATGCACCCCGATAGGCGCGTCAGGCGTCGGGTTTGTGCTGATACGCAAGGAAGTGTTGCAGAACTTCAAGTACCCCGTTGGCGAGATCGGGAACTGGCTTGGACAGGACTTCGGGCTGTGGCGACACGTTCGGGACAGAGGCAACCGCCTCATGGCACACTGGGGCGTCAGAACGAAGCATTACTACAACGCAGAGGGATATGTGTGATGCACTGGTACGAGCGATTCAAGCGCACTGAGGGGTTGATGACGCCCGCCGACGGCGCGCTGCTTTACGCGCTGGCGACGAGCGCGGTGCTTGACACGGGCTGCAAGCATGTCGTGGAACTCGGCGTCTATCGCGGGCGCAGCGCGTGCGCGTTGGGCGCGGCGTGCCGGGACACGGGCGCGACGCTCTTTGGCTATGACATCTGGGGCACAGTGCCGAGTACACAAAAGAGCGGCAGCGAGGAGATGGCGACGAAGGCATTGGCTCTGGCTGACCTGACCGACTGTGTGCGAATCCTGACGGGCGACAGCGCGGACGCGGGCAGGTCATGGGCTTACGGGCGCGTGGCGATGGTGTTCATAGACGCCTCACATACTTACGAAGCGGCGTCGGCTGACATTGTGGCGTGGTCGAAGCATATCCCACCGGGCGGGATACTCGCGCTCCATGACGTGAACTGCCCGGCGGTACAGAAGGCCATTGACGACAACGTGCCGAAGTCGGAGTTCCGGCACATTGGGTCAATCGGCGTCGTCGGCGCGTATCGAAGACCGATGGAGGGGGAAAAATGACCGTCGGCACGAAGACCTATCCATTCCCTGACGACTTCGCGGCTGCGATGGCATTGCCCGCATATGAGTTCAAGAGCCTGTTCGGGCGGCAGGTGGTGAAGGGCTGGGACGACTTGCGGCAGATCGAGGCGTTTCTGCGCACAGTCAGGCCGACGTACATTCTGGAACTCGGCTGCGGGGACGGCGTGCAGGCGGTGTACTTGGCAATGTATGCGCAACTCAATCGCGTGCCCGTGAAGCGGGCGCGTTACTGTTCGCCGCCGAGTTGCCAGCCGGTCGTGTTCGCCTGCGACGCGGGCAATGTTGGTCATGACATTCGGAAAGCCTTGCCATTGTGGGGCGATGCGTATGGCGGGATAGACGTTTACGACGGCGACCGGCGGCGGTGGGTAGTCAGTCAGATACCGCGTGCCGCCGACCCGGACGGATGCGGGGAGCGCGTCATGTTGTACCTTGACATCGGCCCGCCGGACTTGGAGACGTTTGCGCCCGACGTGCCGGTGGGCGGCTACGTCATCGTACATGACTGGAAGCACAAGGGCTATCAGGAGTCGGCGGACAGGTTGGTGAACAGCGGGGTATTGGCATACTTCGAGCGGGATGTTTGGGAGAGAACGGGGGCGCATATGGGGTTCATCAGGACAGATGGCGCGCAAGGTGCTGACGGGGCTGACGGTCGTAGCGACGATAGTTGCGAGTCATAACTACACCGCGTTTCGGTTGACGGGCAATCTGGCTTTGGGGCTTTTCGCGGGCATTGCCACGGCGGCAGCGATTCTTTGCGCGGTTACCGTGGTACACGACATGGGGAGAAATGAATCCAATCAGCGGAAGCAAGCTGCACTTCCATCCTGACAGGGTGGCGGAATGGAAGCGGGCGGGCGACGGTACGCCGATCACGATGGAACTGGACATGACGAACCGCTGCACGGACAACTGCCCGTGTTGCGCGGGCGGGCGGTACAAGTCCACCGCGTCGCTCGAAACGGACGCGGCGCGGCGCGTGATAGACGAGGCAGTGGAACTGGGGGTGAGGGGGTTGATATTCACGGGCGGCGGGGAGCCGCTATGCCACACGTCCGCGCCCGCGACGATGCGGTACGCCGTGGACGCGGGGTTGGGTGTCGGCCTGATTACGAACGGGGTGCTGCTGAACCCGGAACTATACGGCGACCTGTTCCGGGCGACGTGGATACGGGTATCGCTCGACGCCGCGACGGCGGGGTTGTATGCCAAGACACACGGGACGAAGAACTTTGAGCGGGTGATAACGAACATCCGGGTCTTGGCCGAGGCGAAGCGCGAGCGCGGCGCGGAAACGACTATCGGCGTCGGCTTCCTTGTCGGCGCGCACACGATAAACGAGATGGAGAAATGCGCGTCGCTCTGCGCCATGCTCGGCGTGGACTATCTGCAATTCAGGCCGTTCCACGAGACGCTCGACAAGCCAAAGCTGCTGCCCGCGATTGAGTCGGCGTATTGCCGGTCGTTGGGGTACACGCGCAAGGACTACGCCGTGGTGTGGAGCGAGAACAAGTTCCGCAACATGGGGAACACGGGTCGGCCCTACGGCAAGTGCTACGGGCAGGCGTTCGCCACGGTCGTCGGCGCGGACGGTACGGTATGGCTCTGCTGCCACATGCGGGGCAAGGAGAAGTACGCGCTCGGCAACATCCACGAGAACTCGCTTGAGAACATCTGGTACGGCGACCGTCGGCGGGACGTGATTGACAGCATAGACTTCCGCGATTGTGTGCCGCTGTGCCGGTGCGACCCGTTCAACCGTATCCTGTGGAACATGAAGCACAACCCGCCGCCGCATGTCGAATTTCTCTAGGGGCACAACATGGCTCTGACGAAAGCTGAACTCGTTGACCGCGTGACCGACAACACGGGGCGCAACGACAAGGACACCCTGATTCTCTCGCTGCTGAACGACGCGCTGCGCATTGTCGCCACGCGCCACGACTGGCTCGATCTCTACCGGGAATTCGAGTCCACGCTGGACGAGGATGATTTTCGCTATTCGTTCCCGTCCGACATGAAAACGCTCATCGGCATCCGGCTGATAAGCGGGACGGAGAGCGAGTGGCTTGAGGAGCGCGACAAACGCTGGCTGATGGAGCGCGAGCCGAACCCGGACGACGCGGACACGGAGAAGCCGTGGTGCTTCGCACGCGACGGGAATTACTGGGAACTGCCCGCGAAGCCGGACGATGATTACACCGTGTATATCAACTATGTCAAGTGGCCGGACGACTTGTCGAACGACGACGACACGCCGGACATTGACCAGATAGATCATGTGCTGATTGAGCACGCGACGGCGCGGCTGTACGCGAGTCTTGGCGAATTCGACCGGGCGGCGTGGTGGACGAGCGAGTGGCGACGCGACTTGAAGGAGGCGATTGTTCAGGACAGGTCGCGGCCCGGCTGGCGACCGCAGTTCGGGGAGAGCACCCGGCATCCGGGTAGTTACTGGCTGAAACCGGAGTACGGTTGATGACAACTGATTTGACCTATACGGCGCGCGCCGGGACGGAGTTGGACTTCGAGATCGTGGACGATGACGCCGCGACGGTATCCGGCGTGACCGACTATGACGACGCGACCATGACGAAGCGGAAATACGACGAGCCGGGCACGACGTGGACGGCGCGAAGCGACCCCGACACGACATGGACGGAGACGGGATAGTGGCGAACTATTACGACACGCTGTACGCGCTTGCCGCCGCCGCACGCCTGACGACGAGCAGCCTGAACACGACGCACGAGCACATAGACACGCGGCTTGACGCGCTGGAACAGCACGTCGAGGACACCGACAACCCGCACGACGTAGACAATGACGACGTGGGGAGTTCCGCGTCAACCCACACCCATACCGTTTACGAAAGCGCGGCATGGACGCTCGGCACCGTTACGGCCCGCACCCTGCAATACTGGCCGCTGGTGTACCCGGCGGCAACGATTGACCGGATACATGCGACCGTGGCGACGGCCTCGACCAGCGGCGCGATCACCATAGACGTGCAGAAATCGGGCGATAACGGGACGACGTGGGCGACCGTGTTCAGCACGAAGTTGACCATAGACGCGACCGAGCGCAGCAGCGTGAGTGCGGCGACACCGGCAGTGCTGGGCACCACCGCGTTGAGCGCGAACGACCTCTTGAAGTGCGTGGTAGATGACGCGGGCACCGGGGCGGAAGAGTTGACCGTAGTGGCAGTCCTCAAGCGAACGGTGAGCCAAGACTAATGTTCCCCTGCCTCAAGACGGCAACGACCACAACCACGACCACTACCACGACGACTACAACCACCACGACGACGACGACTACAACCACCACGACAACCACTACCACAACGACGACTACCACCACGACCACTACGACAACGACAACGACTACCACGACCACGACAACCACAACGACTACGACGACCACAACAACTACGACGACCACTACGACGACAACGACCACAACTACGACTACTACCACAACGACGACAACGACCACGCCAGCGCCGGGCACATGCCCGACCGACAATTGCACCGGATGCGAATCCACCTACTACTTAGACGTGAGCGATCAGGGCGCGTGTGGCGTCGGGCCGTTCGGTGCCGGGTCCATTATGACGCTGACGCAGTACACGGGCGGTTTCCCGCCGGGGCCGAAGTGCGAGTGGACGGGGTCAACCGTGGCAAGCGGCGACTATCGCGCGGGACTGACGGACCGCCTGAAATGCGCGGACGGCTATTGGGTGATTCCGCTCTACTTCTACACGAACGGCGGGCCGGACCCGCACGGTCAGGCCGACTACAAACGCACGCCTACGGGCGACGGCGATTGTCCGGACGGCCTCTACACGAAATTCGACAGCGCGTGTCTGGGCGGCGGCGGTAGTGAAACGTTTCCCGCAACACAGACGGTTTATTCATAAAGGGTGAGACATGGGACTGACACCGTTGGGCTGGGGACGACACCGGCGTTGTGAAGCGTGCTTCGAGTGCGTAGCTAGGCCGGGATACAAAGACAAGTGGCCACACTGCGAGGCGAACGGAAAAGCGTTTCGCGTGGCTATCGAGTACGAATTCCTGAATGGGCCAGAATCGAATTGTCCGCTTGGGAAATGGAAAGGAGTTGTCCCCGTAGACGTTCCGGCCAGTGCGGAGGAACAACGCCAAGCGGCCATTGAACGGGCGGCGTCGGCGTCTGTTGAACTGCTGAAGGCGTTCAACGGGACAATTCCCGACACACAGGACGGCATCCGCGACGAGTTGACGCGATTGGTTGGTGACGGGCACCTTACCGCCGACGTGGCGGCGAAGTGCGAGGAAATCTTCTTTGCGGGATTGGAGAAATAGTCATGGCCGGGGAAGGGTTGGAGCATTACCGGCGGGCGGCGGCGAAGAACAAAGCGAACAAGGGCGACTGCGCGCCCTGTCAGGAGCATCGGGAACGAATGCTCAAAGACATGGAGACGGATATTGCGCGGCGCGCTGCCGAGAAGGTGAACAGGCCCGACGTGGAGGTGTCGAGGTTGTGATTACCAAGAGGGTACGAGGCATCTTCGCGTAAACGGAACGTGGTGCCAGGTGGCGTGGTTTCAACTGACGAAGGCAGAACTGCTGGCGTTTGCGGAGAAGGCGAAAGAACTGCGCGATAATCAGTCCAAGACCTTCACGATCTCATGGCCATCCAAGGCGTGTCATCAGTGCGGAACGTTTGGGCGTGGCCGAAGTTGACATGGGCCGAATTGTGAGATAGACTCCCATTCGGGAGATTGAGATGAAGCGACTGGCGTTAGCTATTATTTGCGCGGCTGTGCTGGCCGTCCCGATTCTATGGGCGGCGCACGGCACGACGCCATCATTCGCCGTCGTGGGCGATTTGCACTTGCCCGTGTCGGACTTCGACGAGTCGTGGGTGGACGCAATCAACGCGACGGGCGCGGACAGGTTGTTCGTCGTGGGCGACGTGGTGCATGGGCCGCGTTGGCGTGAGGGCTGGGCGCGATTCGATACGCTTGTGTCCGGGCTGGACATGCCGGTTCATGTGGTATGCGGGAATCACGATGTTGACGAACCGGGCGCGTTGGAATTCTGGCGCGGGCGATACGGGCGCGACTACGACGTGCTGGCCGACGGTGGCACGCGATACGTTGTGCTGAATACAGAACTCGCGGGCGCGGAGCGGGCCGCGATGCTCGACTGGTTGCGGGCCGAACTAGCCGTGCCGTGCGACAGGCGATACCTGTTCACGCACAAGCCGTTGCCGGAGATTCCGGCGTCTGACCGAACGCTTCCGGGGCAACCGGACATCGAGGCGGTCGTTTCCGTAGGCGGCGTGGACATCGTATTCAGCGGGTATTGGCATTACTTCCTCACAATGGAAATGGGGCGGTATGCGCAAGCGATTACGGGTGGGGGCGGGAATGGCCTGTTGCGCCATGACCGGCGCGAGGGCGAGAAGGTGAATCATTTTCTGGTCGTGCATCGTGGACGCATGGAGCGAGTGGCGGTCGAGTAGAACGGGGCAGTTGTTGGGCACAACGCTTAGAGAACGCTTGCTGGCAATGGAGCGCGTGGCTGAATCGAAGCGATGCGGCCAGTGTAAGTCCAAGATGCTCGCCAGCGACATTTCCGTCATCATCGCGGCGTGTAACGAGCCGGACTTGCCGAATACCGTGGCGAACATCCGCGAGACGTGTCCCGGCGCGGAGATCATCGTCGTGGACGACATGAGCGAACGGCGCGTGGACGGCGCGGCGGTCTACAACATTACACGTCAGGGCTGCGCGGGCAGCAGACACATCGGGGCATTGGCCGCACATGGACGTGTGCTGTTTTTCACCGACGCACACATGCGGTTCAAGACGAACGACATCACGCGGATATGCGCCGTTGCCAAGCGGACACGGGGCTTCGCCTACGGCGGCTGCAATAACCATTTCGGTGCGCGGCTGGAAGTGAACGACAAGGGGCTGCTGCAAGTCTACTGGCGCGGCGCGGACAAGGGCGACGTGGCGCGAACGACGGGCATGATGGGCGCGTGCTACGCGATACCAAAAGACGTGCTTGAACGCATGGGCGGCTGGCTGGCGCTGTCGGGCACGACGGGCCATTCCGAGTGCGCCATGTCCATCCTCGCGGCGAAGTGCTGCGTGCCGATCACGCTGACCCGCACGGTGAACGTGACGCACGAGTTCCGCGACCCCGGCAACGCGCCGTACACGAACACGCGAGGGCAGCAAGACCTGCAAATGGCGTCCATGTACCGGATACTCTTCGAGAATCCGGCGTATGAGATGTTCGCGGGCCACATGGCCGACGCGGGTGTGTCGCGTGCGGTACTTGACGCGGTGTCGCAATCTGCCGAACTACGGGAGTACGGCAGGCGGATACGGGAACGCTGCCTGCTGTCCGACGAAGCGTTTCTAAGATTGTGCGGGAACTGGCGGAGGGAGACAGGTGATGTTGACCGATGACGAAAAGCAGTTTATGAGCGATGCGGCCATGAGGTATGTGCAGGGCCGGGCGTCCTCGTTCAACGGCCTACATTGGACGGATACCACTGCCGACTGGGCGTTTACGGTGGCGCGCCAAATGCTCCACGCGCGACGGAGAGCAATCACAACCGAAACCAATAACAAAAAGGAGGGGAACTGATGCACAGGGAAAGCCACGACGGCATAGCGAAACTGATGGACAAGTACCTTACCGACTGGCGCGGCGAGAAGTACGCCGTTGTGGACGTGGGGTCACAGGACGTGAACGGGACGTACCGCGACCTGATGGACGACAAGTGGAGCTACATCGGCGTAGACGTGACGACTGGCAAGAACGTGGACGTGGTGATGAAGAATGACATGGAGATTCCCCTGCCCGACGTGAGCGCGGACTTGGTGCTGTGCGGACAGGTGTTGGAACACTCGCGGAATCCGTGGCGGATTGTCTGCGAGATTGGCCGGATACTGCGGTCTGGCGGGTATGCGTTTGTCGTAGCACCGAGGCGATTCCACACCCACCGCTACCCGCTGGACTGCTTTCGTATCTTGGAGGACGGGATGCGCGCCCTGCTGGAGCAGGGCGGCATGGAAGTGGTCGAGGCATACGAAGCCCCAATGCGCTGCGGCGTGGACTGCTGGGGCGTCGGGAGGAAGAAATGAGCACACCGAAATTCAGCGTCGTGTACTACTCTGACGAGCGTGCAAGCGGCGTGTTGCGGGAATACTGCCTGAGCGTGTTGTATTCAGCGGTGCGCGCCACGGGCGGCGAGGTTGTCGAGATGGTTGGCCCGCGCAAGTACAAGAAGGCGCACGAGGACATCTATCGGAAAATCATAGACGGGTTGCGCAAGGCGCAATCAGACGACATTTATCTGGCCGAGGATGACGTGCTGTACCCAGCCGAACATTTCCAAACGGACTGGGGTGCCAAGATTTATTACAACCTGAATGTCATGGTTCTAAACGCACACGGGTTTTTCCCGCGCCATACCGCGCTGTTGAGTGGCCTGTGCGGTGATAAGGGGTCGGTGTGGGCGGCGATTGAAAAGAAGTTGCAGGAGACGGAACAGAGTGCGGGCGGGCCAGCATGGGCCGAACCGGACTCAACGAACCAAGTCTTTTCTTCTGTGCCCATTGTAGACATTCGCCACGGCAGCAACCTGACGGGAATGCGCGAACCGAAAGACGGTCAATATCTCCAAGAGATTGAACACTGGGGCAAGGCGGCGGACTATGCCTTCCTGTTCAACGGGTGCGCCAAGGGCGACGCGCCCGTGCCCGCGCCGAAGCCCGTGAAAGTCAAGCGGCCCGACGTGGTGGCGTCGAACTGCTGCGTCGGCACGGACAATTCGGGTTACGTTCGCATCAACGGGGACTGGTATCAGGTGGTGTTCTTGGAAGCGAAGCGGCACGACAACGGCACGTCGGATTACCTTGTCGGCTCATGGCAGGCGAAGGCGTGTCATCGGTGCGGCGCACGGCTCGGCAAAGAGACCCAACCATACGCATGGGGGCGTATGGCGCAGATAGACGACAACATCATGGCAGTATGGGGCGAGCAACATGACTCTAAGCAACTCGGACTCGGCAGCGACTAGTGCGGACAATGCGTGGGACGAATCGGATCAGGGCAGTCAGTATCAGGACGACATAGACGACCTGATTGAGAGCACCCGCAAGGGCGTGCGCGAGCGCGCGAACGTCGAGCACTACGCGCACGCGGACGAAACGGGGAAAGAAAACCTCTGGCGGCACCGGAAGGAATCCGGTCGCAGCAACTACGGGCTGGCCGCGAACAAGCCGTCCACGGCGGCGGCGGGTATGCAGGACGGCGCGTTGTACTACGAGACCGACACCGGCCTGCTCAAGAAATACAACTACACGGACGAGGCGTGGACGACCGTGGGCACGCCGAACCACTCCGCCGCCGTCACGACCTACACGACGGGCACAATAGACGTAACGAACGCCAGCGCGACGGTCGCAGGCAACAGCACGGCATGGAGCGGGAACATCGCGGCGAATGACATCCTGCTCGGCCCGGACAGCGAATACTACGTCATTTCCAGCGTGGACAGCAACACGCAGATCACGCTCGACCGCGTGTACGACGGCACGACGGCATCGGGCCAGAGCTACACGGTGTACCTTGACGGGCATCCGGCGTATCTGCCGAAGGGCGGCGGCACGGTGGACGGGACGCTGACGCTGGCCGGGAGCCTTGCGATGGGCAGCAGCAAAATCACGGGGTTGGCTGCAGCGACCGAGAACGGCGACGCGGTGCGGTACGAGCAAGTCATTGGCGTATTCGCCAAGGTGGCGACGGGCACCTACACGGGCGACGCCACGGCCTCGCACGCGATTACCGGCCTGAGTTGGCAGCCGAAGAAAGTCACCGTGTACGCCCAATATCAGGGACACCTGCCCGTAGTCAAGACTAACCAAGACGGCCTCTACGCGAAGGACGCGGCGGGCAACTGGCTGACGACGTTCATTATATCGCTCGACGCGGCGGGCTTTACCGTCGGCAATCACGCCTACGTCAACGGCAGCGGGGTTACTTACACCTACATAGCGGAAACGTGGTAATGGCGAACGCACAGTTCTTCCAGATCGCCGCGCCTGCGGCGGGGCTGAATCAGGAAGACCCGCCGACGATGATTGGCGGGGACGAGACGCCCCGCGTGCAGAATGTGCGGTTCCGTGGCGGTGAGGTATTCAAGCGGCGCGGCTACACGACGCTGATGAGCGCGTCTATGGCCTCGACGCCCGTGCTGCTGAACGACTTCGACCGGCTCGCGGGTTCCACGACGGCGATGATGGCGACGCTCTCCAACCTCTACAAGTGGACAGGCGCGACATTCACGTCCGTCAAGTCGGGGTTGAGCGGCACGGTCGGCGGGCGGCACTCGGCTTGCACGATGAACGATACATGGATTTACACGAACGGCGTTGACCACGTTCAGGTATGGACGGGCACGGGTAATGCCTCCGACCTCGCGGGCGGCGACGATTACCAGACGCCGACGTACCATCTGTGCCGCGCCGTGGTGACGTTTGCCGACCGGCTGCTGCTGCTCGGCACGAACGAGGACGGGACAAGCTATCCGTACCGTATCCGTTGGAGCGAACTCGGCAAGACCGACGAGTACGACACGTCGGCGGGCGGCGGGTATTTCGACTTGGAGGGCGACCCGACGGGCGCGCAGTGCGGCGTGCCGATAGGCGCGTGGCTCGCCGTCTATTGCGGGAATCGCATTTACATCGGGCAGTACGTCGGCGGGCTGGCGGTGTTTCGGTTTGACGTGGCGGTGCCGAACAAGGGCACGCTCGCGCCGCGCACGGTGATTGACCTCGGCTTCGACCACATCTTCATGGGGCAGGACGACGTGTACCTGTTCAACGGCACGGCGCTGACGGGCGTGGGCGGGCGCATCCGCGACGACCTGTTCAAGAACGTGTCGCGCACGAATTTCCCCAAGTGCTTCGCCATGCTGAACGAGGACGAACATTTGTACTATCTGTACGTTCCTTACGGGGAGTCGGGCGGGAAAATCAACCGGCAGTATGTCTACGACTACCAGCAGGACAGGTGGACGATTGACACGATAGAGAACCTGACGGCGGCGAGCGCGTTGGAACTCGGCTCACGCGGCACGATTGACGAACTGCCGTCGGACAAAACGATTGACGAGATGGACCACGAGCCGATAGACGCCTTGGGCGGGTTCGAGGGCCGCAACTTCCGCTGCTTCGCCAACAGCGGCGGGTACATTTTCAAGGATGACCTGGTGTCGCTCGACGACAACGGGACGGCGATAGACGCGCGCTGGGAGTCCAAGGACTTGGTGCTCGACGACCGTTATGTGAACCACTACAAGCGCATTATTGAGATCATGTTCGAGGCCAAGGGCGCGAGCGTGGACGTGGCGTACTCGACCGACTTGGGCGCGACGTGGACGGAGGCGGGCGACCAGACGCTTGTGAGCGACTACGCCCGGTACAGCTTCTATGTGGACACCGTGGGGCGGCAGTTGCGGCTCCGGTTCAAGAACGACAACAGCGGCGAGCGGTTCTGGCTGCGCTGGCTGGGCGTGCGCTATACGGTGGGTTCAGACCGATGAGGACGACGAGTTTCCCGAACTTCCCGCCCGTGCCGAAGCTCGACGACGCGAAGGCGCAGCGGTATCTGGCGGAGTTGCACCGTGCGCTGATTGTATGGGCGCAGGGCGTGTACGAGGACTTGGCGCAGGGCAAGGCGACACTGACGGCGTTTTCCACACTGCCGACGACGGCGGGCGTGGACGAGAATCAGGTGGTGGTACGCACGGACGGCGGGAACGAGGCGTTGTACGTCAACGTGGACGGCACCATGAAATCGGCATCTTTGAGTTAGGGGCGCGACAATGGGATTCAGTTTTAGCAACGCGCTGGGCAAACTGACGGGCGGGCTGTTCGATTCGCCCGACAAGTTGAAAGTGGGGTCAACACTTTCGGGCAATCAGCGGGGCGTATCCAATCTGTTGAGCACATACTTACAGGAGCGGATTAGGAAGGGGCTGCCCGCTTATGGGGGCCAGCGTGTCGCGCCGTTGTCCGGCATGGAGCAGTCCGCGCAGGGGATGCTCGGTCGGTACATGGGCGGGCTGGGCGCGTACATGCCGCAGCGACAGGCGGCATATGCGTCTACGCTGGCGGGCAACGCCGTCGGCGGCGTGAACCCGCAGGAGCGCATCGGACAGTACCACCAGAACGTCGGGAAATACTGGCAGAACCAGTTCAAGGACTTGAGCACGCAGGCCAAGGAGGACGCTTACGCGACCAGCGGCGGGCGGAGCGGCAGCGCAATGAATCGGGCCTTGGCAAGTTCGGCGGAGAATGTCGCGGGCCAGATCGGGCTGGGCGCACAGAGCGTGTACGAGCAGGCGTTGGCCGACCAGCAGGCGCGGGATCTGTTCAACGCACAGGCGCGAATCGCCGCCGCGCAATCCGACGACCCGCAACGCTCGGCGATGTTACAAAACGTCATGGCCGGGATGGAATACGGCGCGCTGCCGCGTGAATTGGCGCAGGCCGCGCTGGACACCGATTACCAGATGTGGATGCAGGAACAGCCGGAATACAGCCCCATCATTCAGCAGGCGTTGGCGTATCTCGGCACGCCGATGACGACTAGCTATCTTGAACCGCAGGTGGGGTTGTTGGGCCAGTTGCAACGCGGCACGGGGCAGTTTGCGGACACCTTGGCAAATCTCAACGCCATGTGGCGCGGCCAGCCCAGCGTACAGACGCAAGCACAGTCGAAATCGGGCGGGTCTAGTGGCGGGTTCGGGCTGAGTAGTCTGATGGGGGGTGCAGGCCCGTTTGGCGGTCTGTTGTTCTGACCGTTTGTAAAAGAGAAAAGGAATAGACAATGCCAGGACGAGCAGGTTTTGGAATTGAACCCTATGTGCCGCGTGCGGCGTTGGCATGGACGGCGGCAGGGCAAAACGCAGCCAGACTCGGCGGAGAACAGGCCGACCGCGAGCAGCGACACGCGCTCACGTCGCTGAAGCTCGTACAGACCGCGATACAGCAACTCGTGGCACGCGGCGACCAGCAGGCGGCGCAGCAACTCGCGGCATCCGCGCAACCGCTGATGCAGAAGCTCGGTGTGCCGAACGCGGGCGCGGTAGCGGGCGTTATGTCAACCGGCCAGAGCGAGGCGGAAAAATTCCAAACTTCGCTCGGACGGCTCGGACAGGAACTCGACGTGCGCGGAAAGGCCGACCTGAAAACCGCACGCGGCAAGGCCGACATTGCGGTAGGCAAGGCGGCGCGCGAGCGTGAGGCGGAAGAGGCGTGGCGGAACGAACCCGTTGCTGCCGGGCGCGGGATGCTCAGGGAAGGGTATGCCGAACCGCGCTGGAAGCGGGACGCCGGGCGAGCCGCCACGGCAAAAGGCATGGAGGAGCGAGCCACGGGCGAATACGACGTGCGGAAGACGACGGCGGAACTGAATCGTGCGCGCGCCAAGACCGAAGGCAAGGGCAAGGCCCCGTCCACGATGGATATTCAGCGGCGTGTCGAGTGGGAAGTGGACGATATAGACGAGGAAATCAAGGCGCTCCGAGACCTCTACGCGACCACACTGGACAGAGCGGCGCAAGCCGACATCCTGGCACAAATCAAGGCGCTACTCAAGAAGCGGGCACAGGTGCGGCGTGCCGCGTTTGAGAAACAGAGCGTGCATCTTGGCGGCGTGAGCGCGGAGTTGAACGAACTCATGAACATCGGGTCGGGCGTACAGGGCGCACCCTTGGGGTTACAATGAGCCGCTGGGCTGAACTGGAAAACTCGCCGGAATACAAGGCGTTGTCGCCGGACAAGCAGGCTGCCGCCAAGCGCGGCTACTGGCTGCGTCTTGCCGAAAGCCCGGAATGCTCTGCCCTGCCCGACGAAAAAAAGGCAGCGGCCTATCGCGGCTTTTGGGGCAAGGACAGGCCGGATTCCCACCAGCGCGTGGAGCAGTCCGCTGGCAAGGCGGGCGCGCAAGTTGCGGTACTCGACAGCAAGTACTTCCCGCGCACGGAACGACGCACGCCGGAGAACGCGGGCATCAGCGCGGATATGAGCGTACCGGAGCAGCCGTCATTGGGCTGGGCGGCTGGCACCGACCCGATTGCTGGCTTAAGGATGCAGTCCCCGACATGGGAAGTGCGCCAGATGGCCGACCCGTCGGCGTTGCTGGCAGAACCGGAACGCCGGTCGCTTCTTGGAGAGGCCGGGTACGCTATCGGGCGCGGTATCATCAATGTGGGCGAGAATCTTGGGGCGGCGGGGCAACTGGTAGAGCAGCGACTTCCCGGTGCGCCTGAGCCAAGAATCCCGACAGCCGACGCTGCGATACCGGCCTTCGGGCCGTCGCGCGGCCCCGCACCGGGCGCCGGACTTGGACAGAAGATCACGTCGCCGGACTGGTGGGTGAACGTTTTTGGCGAACAGGCCCCGATTCTGGGAGGCGGCATTGCCAGTTACGGACTCGGCGGGCCGGTGGGCGGCTTCGCGTTCATGGCCGCGCAAGAGGGCGGGTCACAGTACCGACAGGCGTTACAGGAGGGCGCGCCCGAACCCGTGGCCGCACTGGAAGGCGTTGGCGTAGGCGCGGTCAACGGTATGCTCGAAATGATACCCGTTGCGCGGTTGTTCAACAAGAGCGGTGCAGGTCAGGCCGTGAAGCGGGGGGCATTGCGCGCCGTGGCGCGGCTCGCCAGAGCAGCCGCTGAACAAGGTGCGGTTGAAGGCTTGACCGAAGGTATGCAGGAAATCGTGTCCGTGGCAGCCGAGAAACTTGGACACAGCCCTGACAAAAGGCTGCTTGAAGAGTGGCGGCGCATAGCGGAGAGTGCCGTTGCGGGCGCGGGGCTGGGTGTCGTGTCGGGCGGCGCGGGTGCGGTAATACAACAGGCGGCACAGTCGGGTGGCCCCGCGCCGGATGCGACAGCCCCGACAACCAAACCCGTTGCGCCCGTGCAGCCCAAGCCCGTGGAATCGCCCGACGTGCTGGTCAAGGCGCTGGAGCGCGTGAAGGCGCAGCAGGGCGAGCGTGCCGTGGCGTCCAAGAAGGAACTGGCGCGATTCAACAAGGCCGCGCAGAAAGTCGCGGCGAAAATTAAGGCAAAGGAGGCACAACATGCCGAAGGGATACGAGAAGATGCGGGACAGCTTCAAGCGCAAGGGGATGTCCGACTCGACCCGTCCGGCCTGAAACCCGGCATGACCATCCGAGTAGACCTCAAAGCGTTGGCGGCAGACAAGGGGAAACACCCGCTCGGCATCACCGAGGAAAGCGCACGCGCGCTATACGGGAAGCCCAAGACTCCCGCACCGGCAAAGGGGTTGTCCCGCGCCAAGGCGGGGCAGCGCGGCGAAGTCTACATCCCCGGCGCGGAGACGATACGCGCACTCGGCAAGCGGGCATCGGACGCGGCCAAGGCGTTCAAGCTGGCAGGCGCGAAAGTACTCCAAGTCACGGGTGCCGAGCCGTCCAAGATTGTGGAAATCAAGGAGAACTTGGGCCGCGAGGTCTACGGGACGGTGATGCGCGGAGTACACAAGGGCGACGTGGCGCGACTGGAATTTGAGCAGCGCATGTTGGAAACGGCGGACAAGACGATACGCACGCTCGCCAAGGAACTGGACAAGTACCCCGCCGATGTTTTGGAAGACCTGATGACCACGCGGGAGCACGGATTGGAGGGCAAGGCGCGAGCGTTGCAACGCGGCGCGTTTGCGCGGCTTCCCGCCGAACTGAAAGACCCGTCCCTGCGTCGCGCGATAGACGAGATTGCCGAGTTCAACTACAAGGCACTCCAAGAGATCGCGGGCGAGGACATCAACGAGGTGCAGGACTATTTCTACGGCATCTACAAGAACCCCGACGCGGTAGACCGCTTCCTGAAATACTGGAAGACCACTGACCGCTACACGAAAGAAAAGACATTCCCGACCTACGCCGATGCGCGTGCCGCCGGATTGAAGATACGCAATCCGAACCCAGTGCATAACCTGATGGCCGAGTACGTTGCGATTGCGAAGCGCGGTGCAATGCAGGACATGCGCGACAAACTCATGGAATCGGGCGAAGGCCGGTATATATGGGAACGTAACGCAGCCCCGCAGATAGCGCGCGAAGTCCACGACCCGACGTTCAAGGACGTGCTGCTCGACCCGGACTTGGCACGGCTGGTCAACAACATGATTAGCGCAAACCTCGTGTCACAGGCTGCGCCGCTCCGCACGTTTCGCGGCGTGAATAACGCGCTGCGCATTACCAAGTTCGCGGGAAGTGCGTTCCACCTATTAAATATCGCAAAGCAATCGCTTGCGGACAGCGGGTATTTCATGTTGACGGGCGGCAAGACACTGGGGCGCGGCCTGACGCGCGGGTTCACGGAAAACGACCCGATATTCAGCGAGCCGTGGTACAAGGAATATGTCGCCACGGGCGGCGGGCATAAGTATTCCCTTGAATCCAGGGCCGTGGGTGTCGTGCGCGACTGGATAAACCGCGCTAACAAGTACGCGGCATTGCGGGTCGCCATGACGCCAATCAAGATTCCGGTCGCATTCGCGGATTGGATGTTCGAGAAGTACATTCCGAAGGTAAAGGCGACGAAGTGGCTTGACGCTGTGGCGGCACGGGAGAAGTCGCTGGGCCGTCAACTGACAACGGGCGAAAAGGCCGACGTACACAAGACTATTCAGAACTTTTACGGCGAGATGAACGAGCGGCTGTTCGGGCGTAGCGGAACCATGACATCGCTGCTGCGGTTCATCTTCATCGCGCCGAGTTACGCCGAAGGAAATTTCCGCACGATATTCAAGGCCATGACCGACTGGAGCAAGGCTGGCGGCGGGGGGCAGTCCCGTCGAAATATCGCCAACTCGCTGATGCTGAGTGCGCTGATTGCCGCCGTGACGACTTACCTGTTGACGGGCAAGCCGCCGAAGAAGCCCAAGACACCGGACGATCTGCGCGACTTGTTCAAAGCGGACACGGGGCACAAGGACGAGAAGGGCCGGGAAATTTACATTGACTTCCTGACCTACGACAAGGACTACTGGGACGTGCTGTACCAGACGGCGCGGGGCAAGCCGCACAAGGCGGCGGCGGGCGCGATACGGCGCGTCGGCGGTATGCGCGCGCCCACGCTGGACATGGCCTATGACATGGCAAGCGTGGCGATGGGCAAGGGCATCCGCGACTGGCGCGACGAGCGCGTGGCATACAAGCACGACCCGGCGCTTGAAAAGCTGAACCGATACTTCTTCTACGAATTGGAGAAGTTGGCCCCCATCTCGTCGAGCGTATACCGGCGCAACCGGCAGCGCAACCTGAGCCACGCGCTTGCGGCGGTGCAGGCGTTTACCGGTGTGCGCCCGACATTCAGCGAGGCAGAGAAGCGCCGGCAGCAGGCGTTGTCCATGATGTACTCCGCGCGTGGCGAGCGGGAGAAAATCGGCGTCATACTCGGACGCAGCCGAGACGCGCGGAAGCTGGTACGCGAATACAACAGCAATGTCAAGGCAATCATCGAGAACGCACCGGAAGATATGACAAAGGAGTGGGCCGATAAGCTACTGATTGACGAGCAGGACGTGGTGTCGTGGCGACGCTTCCCGATAGATCAAATGACGGACCACGATCTGGCATACGCGATTCGTAAGCACACGACGAGGCGCGGAGTTCCGCATAAGGACTGGCGGGACAAGGTTATCGAGTGGCACAACGAGTTGTCGAAACGGTCGAAGGCAAAGAAGGGGCAAAAGAAATGAAGCTGCACTTTATCTCGAAATCGTATGGCGTGCCGCTCGCGTTTCAGGCCGAACAGACCGGGGCGCGGGCATCGCTTCACCTATCCGGCCTGCATTGCGGCGCGGGGATGTTTACTCGCGTGCCGACGCCACAGCCCGCGAGCCGCACCGACGCCGTGGTTGTGGACGGGCCGGGCTGGGGCAAGCTGGTCGAGGAACTCAAGGCCGATGGCAACCGTGTGTTGTTCGGCGGAAAGTGGCCGGAACTTGTCGCGCTTGACGCGAAGTTCCACAAGTCCGTCATGGACAAGGCGGGGCAGCGGCCCGTGCCGGGTGAGGCACAACGCCCGCCGTACAAGCTGCTGGTCGGCGGCTGGTACGAGGGCGGCTGGCGCAAGCCGTTCTACAAGGGCGTGATACACGACCGGCTGCTGGCGGGCGATTTGGGCGCACCGAGCGGGCCGACGGCCTGTCAGGTCGCGCCGGTAGACGAACACAGCCATCTTGTCGAGTGGTTCCTGCACCCGCTGTCGGAGCAGTTGGGCGCGGCGGGCTACGCGGGACTGGTCAGTATCTTTGTCGTGAGGCATGAGGACGGGCTGTACTGCGATGGCGTGAGTATCGGGGTGCAACCGGCGGTCATTGAGGCGGTAAGCGAGATGGTCTACGGCGGGCTGGCCGCGCTGTTGAGCGGGGACGCGACGCCGAGCGGGGACTGCGCCTGCGCGATTGTCCTGACGATGCCGTGGTATCCCGTTGCGGTCGCCAAGCCTGACGCGCCCGTGGCGTTCAAGCTGGACTCCGGGCAGCGCAAGCGGTTCTGGCCGCTGGACGTGTCGCTGGTTGGCGGGGAATACGTCTACGGCGCGGAAGTGGGGATACTCGGCAGCGTGACGGCGCGTGGCAGGCCGGAGCGCCCGACCGATGGGCCGAAACCGTGGTGTGTTTGGCACAAGGAAGCGACGCACAGGGCATACAAGACGATAGGCCGATTCGGCGTGGAAGGCGTGCAGTACCGCAATGACCTCGGAAGGGACACCGGGCGACTTCTGGCAGCATTGGACAACTGATGGGCGAAGGCATACACGACGCTGAGACGCAACTACGCGACCCGCCGCCGAACCTGACACGGGGCTTCTGTGGCGAGCATACCGAGATTGTGCGTTCGCTATCCGAAACTCACGCGCTGGTCAAATCACAGGAATCGCTATTGCGGCGCGTAGACAACAAGCTCGATGACCACGGCGAGTTGATCGCCGCGATGCGCCGCGACATGAACTACCATAGCAAGTTCTGGGGCGCGCTGGCGGGTACGCTGGCCGCCGCGTTCTGGTGGTTGGTGGGGCACTTCACGACGAAGTAGCAATCTGCCGAAAGGTGAAAGGAGGACCGACATGGACGGGCTGCACAAGGCGTTGAAGTGGATTGACCACAACCGCTATCTCAGCACTGCGTTGGTTGTGGCGTTGCTGATTGCCGTCGCGTTCGCGGGCTGCCAGCCGACGACGCAGAGCGTGCTGAACCCCGGCGAAAAAGTGACCGCCGTGGAGTTGCAGCGCGAGGCGGCGGTTATCAAGGCCGACTACAAGGCCAAGCTGAAATCGCTTGAGGTCGCAAAAGCCGACCTCGAACAGCAGTACGAATTGCGCCAGCAGATCGTCGGGGTCGTTGGCGCGCTGGGCCAGACGGCTGCGGGCGGCGGGCTGACGCCTACAGCGGGAATCGCGGGCGCGGTGCAACTGCTGACGCTTGCGGCTGCTGGTGGCGCGCTCGTGGACAACCGGCGCAAGGACAAGATCATCAAGGCGAAGTCCGCATAGGAGCCGCCATGTTACTGAACGCCGTCGGGGTTTACATCTTCATCGTAACCCTCGGCGGCGTCGCGTTCTGGCAATGCGGCATACTATACGATTTTGTGCACTACGATTACCTCACATGCCGCTGGGTGACGCCTGACCCTGTGGACTGGCCGATGTTCATTGCGTTCATGCTTTCTCCCCTTCCGGGTCTGGCCGCAGCCATGACGTTCATGCTGGCGGTGCGTCGGCGCGTGAGAAATCCGAGTTACGCGGAGCGGAAAAGGGTGGTAGCGCGATGAAACGCCCGAACGACGACGAGTGGGTGAACGTGCTGAAAGTAGCCCAATGCGCGCTGATAACTTGGGCGGTAGCCGTTGTCATGTGCGGCGTTGTCTGGCTGCTCTGGCTGGGCTGGCGCGCGTTCTGGACTGCGTTCGCTGAACTGTATTGGGTGGGTGTGCCGTGAGAACCGTAGTAATTCTCGCGGTCAGCTCGCCACACTCGCGGGCTGCGTGCCGACGCCCGAAGAAGCATACGAAATGAAGCGCGACGCCGCGCTGGAGCAAACACATGACCGACGACCTTGAGCGCGACGCCTACAACGCGCTCGGCGAGTCCAACGATCTCATCAAGCGCAAGCCGTGGGCGTGGCTGATTTCCGTCAAGGGCTGGGCGCTCTACATGCGTCAGGTGCGGCTGGCCGAAATGCTGCGCGCCTACCGACTAGCGCGTGTCGCGTTGCGCCGTGCGATACGCGGGCTGCGAAGGATGGTGAAGCAATCTGCCGAATAGTGAACAGGGTTCAGAACGGAGGGCGGTAGATGGCGAAGCAGAGACGGAAGCGCGTCGTTGCGCTAGGCGACCTGCATTGCGGGCACCGCGTCGGGTTGACCCCACCTGAGTACCAGTGGCACGCGCCAAACACAACAAAACACGCCTGGCAAAAATACGGCGATATTCAGCGCGAGGCATGGAACTGGTACGCCGCGAAGATAAAGGAACTTCGGCCTGTTGACCTGTTGCTCGTATCCGGCGACTGCGTTGACGGGCGCGGAGAACGCAGCGGGGGCGTGGAACTCGTTACCACCGACCGGGACGAGCAAGCCGACATGGCGGTTGCTTGCCTTGCCCCGTGGAAGGCCAAGCAGATTGTCATGGTACGCGGCACGCCCTATCACGCGGGGAACTATGAGTCGTGGGAAGACCCCGTTGCGGACAAGCTGGGCGCGAAGATCGGGAACCACGAATGGGTAACGGTCAAGGTGGGTAAGAACGAAGTCACCTTTGACCTGAAGCACCACATCGGCGGGAGCCAAATCCCGCACGGGCGCGCGACGGCAATCAAGCGCGACGCCCTGTGGAATTCGATATGGGCCGAGGCCGGGTTGCAGCCGCGCGGGGATTGGATACTACGCGGACACGTCCATTACTACGGCAGCACGTCGCATTATGTCGGCCAACGCAAGGTAACGGCCATGACGCTGCCAGCGTTGCAGGGCATGGGTAGCCGATACGGCGCGCTTCGCATGAGCGGGCTGGTAGACTTTGGCCTGATTTCATGGGACATCACCGCGGAGGGAACAAGGTGCCGAGACCACATTCACCTCATCAAATCACAGAAAGCCCAAGCGTTACAAGCGTAGAACTCCCGTTTGACTTTGACGAACTGGAGGCCGAGTTTCTAGCCGCGCACACGCGGCGCAACGGAGGGAAGAAACGTGGCAAAGCCGAAGAAGCAGGAAGGCGTGACGCAGCGTACCGTGCGGCTCTCAGGGCTGAGGCCGATCATGTTCGACCGTTATCCCGGCGACAACAAAACCGAACTCATGCCGGAACAGAAGATGTACTTTGCCGAAGACGGAAAAACGCTCGTCGTGCCCTCGGCAAACATCCTTTCATTCCTGTGCGCTGAAAACACCAAGAGCGCGGTCAAGCTGTTTTCAGACAGTCGCTCGTATAAGACCCTTGCGCAGATGTATCTCAGTTATGTTTCAATAGAGGAATACGAACTGCCGCTTCGCCGCAAGGGCAAGCCCATTGTTTTCGCCGGATTCGGGCAGAACGGCGTCAGTCTTGACCGGCGCGTGGCGCGGGTCAAGGGCGGCATCCCCAATCCCAAGGCGCGACCCGTCGTGGCGTTGCCCTGGGAACTCGAATTTCACCTTGCGCTTTACGAGAATGACGTATTTGACGAAACCGCATTGCGCCTGATGTTCGAGCGCGGTGGAATCGCCAGCGGCCTCGGCACATTTCGCGGCGTCTACGGCAAGTTTGAAGTATCGCTTTGGAAATGACGCGGCAGGGCCCGGCTGGGCGGGGCGAGGCGCGGCGCGGCAAGGCAAGGCAAGGCAAGGCCAGCATTGTGCTGGAAGACGCAACGCACCGAAACGCGGGAAGTGAAGGCGGAGGTATGAACGTCTACACCAGCATCCCGGAGCAATGCCCCGTGGAAAACATTGTGCATAACCTAACCGCACACGTGCCGTTGTTCCGTGACTGGAAGATCACCGTCGGGCGGCGCGAACTCAAGCCCGACGAGGAAGAGGAATGGGTCAGCGCGCGGGTAGACTTCGACGACGATATACGCCGCGCGAAGATATGGCTCGACGTGCGCTACCCCGACCCGCGCGAGACGTACACGCTTGAGGAAATCGTGGCGCATGAACTCGGCCACATCGTATGCGGCGAGAAGTGCGACAACGAGCGTGCGGCGACGCGCGCTGGCCTGCTGCTGATACAGTGGGCGCGGGAACGGGCGGCGCAATCTGCCGAATGACGGAGGGAGATATGAAGACCGACAACGCACCCAAGCGGTCATGGATGGAGGCGGGCTGGAACCCGCGTAGGAGTTATACCCTTATACGCAGGCGACCAACCAACAATGGCAAAGATAGCGACGTTCGATGTGCGCACCAACGCTGGTTGCGGGAGAACCCATATTGACCCCATGCCGCGCCATACGGGCGTTCTGCCTTGAGTGCGTCGGCGGGTGCAAGGCCGTCCGCGAGTGCGAGAGCCGGGCCTGCCCGCTCTGGCCGTTCCGCATGGGCCGCAATCCCGCGAGACGCGGTGTAGGCGGCAGACCCCCGCGACGGCCAAGTGCCGCCGAAAAAACGCGCCGTAGCTCGAAAAACCGAACTTGAGTCGAAGATTTTTGCAAGCCTGTGGAGGGAAGCGCGTGCATCCGGAATACCATCCCGACCAGCCCCGCGAGTGCGACGACTGCGGTGCGGTGTCCACGGTCGGCGAACTGACCCCGCAGAAGCGGCTGCTCGACGTACCGGCTGTGTGGGTGTGCCAAGAATGCGCGGCACGTCCCGACAGCCACGCGGGCATCTATCAGCGTAGCGTGGATAACGGATGGCCGCTGGCCGCGCGTGTGCTGGCTGCGCCATATGCAGATCGTCGGAAACTCGTTGGATTGGAGGCGGCATGATAAATCCTCTGCGCCACTGCGCCTTCAGGGGTGAGATTATCGGAGAAATGGAAACCGCGCCGGGTGTCCATACAACCGTGTGGAAATGCACGCGGCGCAACCGGCCAACGTGTTCGGATGAATGCTACGAACGCGGATGCGCCATTTCCTCAGAAGACTTGCTCGACAAGCTGCCGGTGATTCTGCCGCCACACGTCAGCCGCGACCCGGAGAAGCTGCGTGCGCTGGCGGCGCATATCGCCACAGCCGACCTGCCCGACGGCAGCGAACCGCCGCCGCGAAACAGTTACGAGGACGGGCCGTGAAATCCTAACCCGCGCAGCCGTATCGGGTTAGCGTAGTAACATAAGTCCGGTTATCAGACCTTAAAAAAACCTAACTTTTCCCCCGAATTCCCCTTGACTTCACCCCGCCAATTTGCTACCATCGTCATGCCGTTTCGCCTCACTTGGGGAGAACTGCTATGGTGGCAATCGTCGAGGACCACCCGCACGGGTTCGTTCTCGCGTGGCAGCCGTTCGGGCGCAAGCAGTACCGCGACGGGCTGCGCTGGATCACCGAGACGACGTGGGCGCTCAAGCACCTCGGCTGGGGCCGCCCGTCGGGCCGGATGATCTCCAACGCGACCGCCTACCGCATGATGACCGAAGGAAAATTCAACGGGGAAAACCTGTACCATCCGGCACTTATGACACCCTGCGACAGAATGTCAAAAAAATTCCGATAATTGACTTGACACGGGCGGATTCGTGTGGTAAGCTAAGGACGTGACGTGAAGAGTCAAAGGAAACCAAATGGCTCTGAACAAAAAACTTGGTGCGGCTGGCAGGCGAATTTCCCGCCCTTGGCCAAATCGGCCACCTTTGGCTGGACTTTCACGTCACCCTGTCAGCTTGCCAACCACGGGTCGTGCCGATCTCGGCATGGCCCGTTTTTGTGCAGTTCTTGCGGGGAACTTTATACTAACTTCAACGCCCTCAACGTCCAACATTATCAGACGCACCGATACATGGGCGGTTGCTAATCCATTGCACAGGCCGCAATTTCTGCATAGCGGCACGTCAAATAATCTATGAAATGTCGAATTGGCGCATCTTATGGAGTGTTCTGAAAAAGTGAGGTAGGTGCTCTCGGCGCGCCCGGACAGGCAGAGAGAGCGAAATGTGGAGGCCCGAAAATGAACCACCGCAATGCTCGCATAACGCCGAGAGCGTCAGGAATACTACCACATCGCCCGTGGCTTGTCAAGAGCTACGGGTTTTTTCTTTGCAGTTCTTGCTATAGGGAGGGCAAGCCATGAGAACCCACACGCTTGAGCGGCGCTTGCGTGGCTACCGTGCGGCGTGTCGCGTCGAGGGCGAGCGCGTCCGCAACGGCACGCGGCGACCACGGCTGGCGCATACCACGGTGCGCGGCAGCGTGACGCCGAAGATCGAATTGGGGTTCTGCGAACTGTGCGATTCGCCCTACGGCTACGGCTGGTGCGGGCCGAACGGGGAGCGACCGACGATGGTGCTGTGCAATGCGTGTCGCGGCTGCAATCCGCCGAAATACAGGAGGCGAGCCATGACTGAGCAGGAACTACTCTATCACCGCGCAGGCGAGGCCGAGACGGCGCGGCTGGTCAAGGCCGAGAGCCGCGTGCCGCACACCCTGCCCGACGCGGCGACGGAAGCGTTCTGGCATGAGTTGGCGGCACGCGAGGAAGCCGCCGACGTACGCAGCGGCGAGCGTGACGCGACGCGTGACTCGGTGGCGGAATCCGCGCAACGCGCCGAGGCGGAGATGCGCAAGCATCTCGACATTGCAGAGCGCGCCGTGGTTGCCGCGTGCCGGTGGGGCGACGTGGCGCGGAACATCTGGCGGGAATATCACGAATTGGGGGCGCGGGACAAATGAAACGGATTACCGCGAAAATGCTGCGGCGCTTGGATGCGTGTTCAGACCAGGTTCGCATCTTCGAGACAGAGTGGCCGCACGGGTGCGGCGTGACCGAAAAGAACGCG
>Ga0180437_10001098_pt1 | contig 47537 bp, 47 predicted proteins | sample SS_ome_4_FD_132410 | JGI IMG/M metagenome (GOLD analysis project Ga0180437, IMG submission 132410) | Hypersaline lake sediment archaeal communities from the Salton Sea, California, USA - SS_3_D_1 metaG | ecosystem: Environmental > Aquatic > Non-marine Saline and Alkaline > Hypersaline >... | reverse complement strand
TTCAGGAAGAAACAGGAGTAGACCCCGGCAATCAAATTGGGTTTCTTGCTTATGTGGATTGGATCGAAAAAAGGCTAACTCAGCAAAACACCCTCAACAGGGATAAGGTGATGGAGATATTAATGGGAGACAGGCGTGGAGTATCATATAATTTATACCTGCCGGAAGCAGAAAAGATTGCTGATGCTCTATGCTCCCTTGCTTTGCCTGAGATTAGTGAGGATGAGATAGATAAACTAATCAGTAAAACAGAGGATGAACACCCGTATAAAGAAGCTGGGAATAGAGATAGTTATAGTGAATATAACGAAGGGTGGACAGATGCGTGTGACATCTTAGGCGAAAGATTCAAGGCCGCAATCAAACAACTAACAAATAAGAAATAGAGAGATGAAATAATTGCTATTGTTCGGATAGATCGAAGACCAGTGTCTATTATCCGCAAGTGTACATAGCGGTAAACGAGCGTCAAGGGTGGTGCTGAATATGCCTATAAATAAGCAAGATGGTGGAAGCCCATTAGGATGACGGGAGAGCACAGGCGCATAGCAATTAATTTTAACATTAAAACAATCTCAAAACAAATAGAGAGATGAAACTATTCAGAGAGACACATGATGAAGATGCCGACTTCGCTGTAATACAATATGGCGGTGGCACTATATGTACCGTCGAACCCACAGAAATAACAGAGGAAGAGATACAGCAATTATTTTTAGATAATTCATTGTACAATGTTACTGATAAAGCAAGGTTTATGACGTTCGGACTATTCAAAAAAGCCATACTATCTAAACTTAAAGGAGATGAATAAACCAAACCAAGAAAAAATTATTGTTGGCGTTGATAGCTTAAAACGAATAGCATTATTCTTAGAAGGCTATAAGATGGGTAATGGTGGACACATACAACCGCTTGGCACGAATGACTTAGAGCAACTATGGAATGCCATAGGATTTTTGCAGGGAGATGTAAGATATAAACTAAAAGGAGATGGATAAAAAACCAGAACAAGTACTAAAGGATTACCCCCTGGCAGACCTTAGGGTGATGGCAGATACATTGTGGTATATGTGGAACGAATACGACGAGCCCGAGGCCGTCAAGGCGTTTGCAATTATTGAACTTGAAATAGAAAACAGGACTGCGCGGGTTTGCGATGAGCTAATCTCCTGCGTGTCAGAAGATTTGTAATTATGAAAAGAAGAGACTTTCTACGAAGATTCGGGATCGGTGTCGCAGCAGCTGCGGCCGCCCCCGCTGTTGTTAAGGAGGCAATAGCACAGCCTTCGCCCGAACCTACTGAGGTGTACCATGGGCCGGCGTATGAGAAGAAGTTTAACCCGGAGTATTTTAAGGAGGTGAAGCCTTATTTTGACGCGAACTCTAAGTTTTCCAAGGCACAAATGGAGGCCGACTTCATGCTGCAGCAGGCCATGGATCGGGAGCTGTTCCTGGGATCTGGTCATGTAACAGGACAATCACTTAAATGTATATTCCAATGAAACTATTAATAGACACAGAAAAATTATTGATAAGCTTTAATGGAGAGGTGAATCTGGCCGATCTATTCGAAAAGCTTAAGGTGCTGTTCCCAGAAGGAGAGTGGAAAAAGTACAGCATCGAGGGGATGTTGACAAAGATCATAATTAAGGAAAGGGAGATCCTTTACCCGACCTATCCATACCCCTGGAGTCCTCAAGTATGGCCATACATCCCAGACCAGACAAGTGTCCCAACAGACCCTCCTATAATTTACGAATCCAGCGCCAATGGGGTGTTTTCGATAAGCTACTGATATGACCCAGTTCTACGACACGATGTACCAGGATGGGTACTACTACCGTAGGGAAAATAAAGACGGTAGCAACGGGATGTATGACCTTATATCCAACACTTGCGGAAAGATCTCAGCTGTTATACTAAGCGGTATTATACTGACCGGTCAAGAGGAGCGGTGGAACGAAAACTCGGTGGTGGCGTGCTACGGGCTTTTAAGGATTCCACAGAGATGGCCAGAGAGGATGGACTCGCACTGGAGCACCACCAAAACCCTATTCGAGCGTGTAATCAATAGGGCCAGGAATAAACTTTTTGGGGCAAATCTTCCCTTCCGGTTTAAGGGGCTGATGACCAGAGACCCATATACAAATTGGGCCCTTGCCGCCATGCTTACCGGTCAGGTGTCATTAATAAAGCTTGTTAAAATCCCGTGGTACATCCGTACCCCATCCTTTATGGCCTGGTGGAAATTTCTGCAAACGGGCAAAGGGAAATACCTTAAGGCTTACAGGTTTTTGGAATTCCTAGATGCCGGCCTTATGTGGAGACTGGGCATCAAGGATAAAGATTATGTGCTGTGGCTAAACGCCTGCAGAGAAGAATGTATCAAGCGGAAGTGGACTGGATATTCACACTAACAGACGAAGAGGCATTGGGCTTAATCCTGGGCTATGTATACTGGTTTTTTATAGCCTTTTACACCCCATACGACGATAGAAGGGCTTAATATTCCCAGTCTATATCGTACTTATCCAGCAGATCGTAAAAGTCTATCAAGAAGCGGGGATCCTTGCTGTAGTGCTCCACATTGTGCTGTATGCCCCCAAGGAACATGTTTAACTTATCCTCGGATAGATCGGCCTTCAGGACGGTCTCTACGTTGTTTAAAAAAGCCAGGTAATTCTTTGGTGTGTCCGAATATGGGTACGGATCCTCAAGCCCCTGATGTTGCTTGGTCATGTGATACGCGATTGCGAAGGCAACAAAGCCCCCGAGCACTAATAGAAAAAGTATTGAAATCATTGTGTTGTCTTTAACTTGGTGAAATCAATGCATTTATCATCGAACTGGATCTCTTCGGTCCAGTACAGTTTGTGTAGTTTTTCGATAAGCGCCTCCTGTTCTGACCCCAGCTCCTCCCTTTGTTGGCTGTCGGATATAATCGTATTAATCTGATTAATGGACCTTTCCACAGATCTTAACCAGTTTATAAAACGGAGGTCATCGTCTGATCTTTTTTTCTTCATACTCCTTGTTTTTGAAACCTCTCCCAGTTGGCTATTAATCCGTGCTGAAAGTGGCGATTATTATAATCTCTTTCCGCCTGGACCAGGCCATGATCGGCTTTAATCATCTTTCTGGCCAGGTTAACCTGATACTTTTCAATAAGCTCATCTCGGTCTCCATAGCGTAAATACCACACCAGCTCATCGCGAAGGGCTTCTGAGAACATCGTGTGGGCCATAAACAGCATGTTGTAGTACCACAGATCCAGCCTCCTGAACCCGACATCCCTGTTGTAATAATGGGCTGCCTCCAGGTTCTTATCTACGACAAGCTGCATCCCGTGAGCCCTGGCCTTCACGCTAAGCATCGGCTCCAGGTTGCCCCACATGCGGTGCCCGTTCCACCCATGTAGCCTTTGGTAGTCTCTCTTTTTCATCCAGTAGAAGGCCCCAAGAAGACACTCTATGATTCCAAAGGTTTCCCCCGGATCTGGCTCCAGATCGTTCCACTTGGCCGTGAGGATCCTGGAGAATTTCGGATCATTCTGCAGCGGACTGGTGGACGGTAGATCGTCCTTAGTTACCTTGTACAGCATTTTAGCACCGTATCGAAACAGTCTCCCCTTATGAAACGGGTCCCTCCCGTCTGTAAACCCGGTGCTTACACAGTTAAAAATAACATTCCAATTGTAGGCAAGGGTTTCCAGGACGCGGGAGTACCAGCCCTCGTTTGGGATTACATCGGCGCCCATCAGTACGATGTTTTCAGACTGGGCCGTCTCAACCCCCTGGTTAAAGGCCATTCCCACGCCGACATTTCTGCGGTTGCGAATGATCTTAATCAGCGGATGATCCATCTTCAGCTCGTTCCAACTCCCATTATCGATGATGATAATCTCCGACTCATCTGCCGGCATTTCATCCATCAGGTGCGGGAGGATCATGCCCAGTGGTTTTTCGTCGTCCAGGGCCGGGATAATAACGCTTAGCTTCATCGTATCTTATCCTCTATGGCCTTAAGGATTCCATCGACCGGGGTAAGAGCCGCCAGGTCAAACATATCACAAAGCTTCTCCCTGATGTTTTGAGGCGGGAGCCGCCTACTGAGGTCCTGGTTTATGACCTCATCCGCGTCAAAGCCATGCACATTCTTGAGGTAGTCTAAAATATCTTCCAGCGAAAGATAGTCCAGCACGTCGTGCGAATCAACTTCAACTTCTACATCTACATATCTCATGTTTTCCAGTTTTTATATGCCTCGGCCCATATGTGCTTCGGCAAGGTTATGGTTTTTCTACTTTTCTTAATACCGGTTCCAGATCGCTCATTGACCTTCACCTTCTGTTTTTTAGCAAGCTTTAGGGCGGCCTCCCTAACCATCAAGGCCTCCTCTATCCCCATGGGGGTAAATTTTCTGTCAAAATACGTAACATACTCACCCTGAGTGTAGTAAATGTCGTCTTTCGCGGTTTCTCTCATGTGTTACTAGATTCAACCCTTAGTTTTTCTCTTTGTCGTTTTATCACAGCGTCCAAATCCTCGATAGTTAGCGGGACCTGCTTGTATTCATAGGGGTTTGGAGAATCCTTCCTCTTTGGCTTGTACCATAGGATGTAGAAGTATCCGTGCTCTACATCTGACTCACTAATGGTCGCCTTTGGGAATGAGTCTCCGGGTAAATAAATCCCGACATTCTCCCACCTTTTTATGTGAGGAAGCCTCTCTATTAGTATGTCAAACAGCGTTTTTAATTTTTCAAACATCAGGCCCACTTTGCTTTAATAACGTCAGAAATCATATCCAATTCTCTTTTGAAGGCGGTCAGCATAGACCTCTTTTTTGCCCTACTCCTGGATAGATGGTCCCTGGTTGCAGCAGTATACCCCCTCTCGAATCCATGCTCAAACACCTTAACAACCTGCTCTTTAATAACCACCGGGTCTGCGCCGGATTTCCCGATAATGGACACAACATCATCGATAGTTTTATAGCTCATAGTAATAAGTTTGTCTCAAAAGTATGATAAATTCGGGACAATTCCAAATAAATTTTTAAACATTAGAACCCTTGCGTCTCTTTGTTGAAGTATCCATGGGTCTGCTGGATGACCGGGATCCCATGATCGTTAATCTCAAACGAGAAGTCGTCGAAGTCTGCAGCACCACGAATAAGGTCGCACCTAACATGACTGACCAACCTGTCCGAATCGTCCTTCTCTACGGTTATCACACATTCGGCCTTTTTAATGATCGAGCTTCCCAGGTGACCGGTAGCGTAGTTATCATTCTTGTTCTGGTGTATGATCGTGCAAATGTGGCAGTTATATTCCTTTGTCCACCTCAATAGCAGCCCAGACACCCTGGTTGCCTCCTCCTCGTCATTGATGGCCTTGGCCAGATCAGCGATACCATCAATCATGATAAATCCCGCGGTCCCGTTGTACTTCTTCAGGACATGCTCTATGATGTCACACCTCTCCATCGGGGAATACTCCCTAAGCGAGAACGCCCTGAAGTTCGGAGTGTCCGCGCATGCTATCTTTGGGATCCTTAGGCTGGTTATGTAAGCATCATACCTAGACTGTTCAGTGTCAAATAGGATCGTATGCTTCTTGCCCTCTGGTATGTCAGCAACAAGTTTGTTGTACAGCTCCCCGGGCGAAGAGGCTACAGCAAGAAACATGGAGGCGAGAAACGTCTTCTTACTCTTCCCCTTACCTGTTATAGCGCTGAAGTTTCCCAGGGTGAAGGTCCGGCTATCGTAATCCCTCATGCTTCCATGCTCCATTACCTGCTGTCTAACCTTCATGATGATGGGGGGTTTTTCGATGGGGATGTTCGTGTCGATCAGTGCATCCATCATAATCCCATCCAACTCCGACAGGGCTTTAGTCTCTTTCTTCTTAGGCTCTACCTTGTAGTCCTTCTTCCCGATATTGTTCGTCTCTGCCAGGTCTCTGGCAAAGGCAGAAAAGTCCCCATTGTAGTCTAACAGAGATATCACCTGAAAGGCCGTATACGCCTTCTCAGATTCAAACGGGTATCCGTTGGAGCTGAAGTTGTAGAACACACCTGGAGCAACCCGGCCAAGTGTAGCACTTATCCCATCCTTTTTCCCGGGTCGCCTCCATAGACCGTCTCTCAGCTCGGTCCACCCAGCCCGTTGCAAGCACGACCGCATTTCATCCACGGATCCGGGGCTGTCGTTGAATAGATCCCCCGGTCGGTCTCCAGTAGACTCCTCTACGGTTTTGGACACTTCATGCCATGTGTTAAAGGATTTGGCCGCAGTGATGAGTATATCCCTCTCGATAGGATCTACGTATGGGATACTAAGCAAATCCCCCCTCAAGACAGTGTATCCCGGGGAAGGGGCGGCAACAAAATAACCCCCCTCACCTCTGGTTTCAATAATCACATCGGGGACCCAGCGCCCATTGCCTGCTTGTTTTGGCTTCCTGGCCAGCTTCTGGTTTCCACCCACGGTGTCGCACCTGTACAGGACGTGGTACCCGCCGGACATTGTAGCCTCTATTACTAGGGGGTGTTTGTTGCCTATTTCCTTAACCTCTTCTATGGCAAAGAAGGCACTTATGTTTTCCTTAGCATCTCCGAAGTGGTTGTCGAAGTCAAGACACTCCAGGCCTTTAGACGCCTCACCGCATACGATGCCTATCCCAGGACTGCCCGAATAAGCAGATTCCTCCATAACACCCCCCTTCCAGGAATTGTGGTTGGGGGATTTGTCGGCTTTCGTCGGTAGACATGCCAGGCCGGCGGCTGAGTACTTTTTGAAAACATCTATCATTTACCCTTCCTTTCGTTATCTAACTTTATCCAGTTAAGCGCAGTTCTGTGAAACGACTTATACGACTTTCCAAGCCCAGACTTGTTTTCCATATTGTTTATTATTTTCTTAATTAATGCATTACTTTTGTTGGCCTCAGCATATAGGGTCATAAAATTCTTTTCCGTAATCTGATCATCAAGAGAGAGGCACGCTGTGGCATTTTCATTTATAAGCCACTCTACAAATTTCTTGTAGATGTCTATTTCTGACTTATCCGACCATTCTTGATATAGGGCTATCACATGGTCGAGTGATTTTTCTTTATTAATTTCTTTCTTCTTATCTTCTTGTTTGTTGCCCTTTTCCTGCCCTTTTCCTGCCCTTTTCCTGCCCATGTCTGATGCCGATAGCTGGTAATTATCATAGTTATTGATAGTTACGACAGTGAACAGCCTGCCCGTTTTCTTACTTATCTCACCGCTTTTAATTAGGCGGTCCATTCTGGTCCTTATCGCCTTAACACTAATCCCGGTTGCTGCGCTTATGCTAGGGTAGCCGACAGCCACCTGCCCCCTCCCAATTTCATGACCCATGAAATCGCCAGGTTCGCTATTTGCGCTAAGGAGGAGATACATGAATAGGTGCACCGTTTCACTGTCCCTAAACCACCCCCAGGTTAATAATTTCCTATGTAATTTTATCCACCCGTTCATGTCCCGTATAGCCATATTTGAGGGTCCTCGAAGTAAACCCCAGTTATATCCATTCTGTAAGTAAATATATCCACGGGGAGACGATCTTCCTGAATCAAAAAAATCCAGTCGCCCCATAATATCTCAGGGCCTATTAAGACTATTCTGAAGTCATATTTTTCAAAGTCATATCCCCTTTCTTCTATCACGAACTGCATACCCTTCAGATAGCGAAACGCCTGAAAAAGGGTGTTATGATCTATTTTTGTTGTTTTCAGCTCATATAACGTCACCATCGGTTTTTCGCCCTCTAGCTTATGCATTGTCACGATATCAGCCACCCCGTTAACAATAACAGGAAATTGCCTCCTTGCGGAAAGTGGTTTTTTACCACGCCACACAGGGAATCCCCTTTTGCATAGATCTTCAATTTTTCCGTCAATTATAGCATTGAAGATCATTGTTTCTAAATCGCGCTCTAGTATTTTCATGGTTGTAAAAATCTGTTTACCAATTAGATAAAATTTTTTAGCCCAATATTTTTTCAAGCTCAGCCTTCTTGTTTTTTGGGATTGGCCTGGTACCTGTTAGGTAAAAGCTTAGAAGCGTCTTGCTGATCCCCATCTTATTGGCTATCCACTTCTTTTTTAATCCTAATTCTTCTATCCTTTCATTATAATTCATGGCGCAAAGATATAAAATTTATTTTACATGTGTTTTAAAAAGAAGGGACCCAGGTCGGGCCCCGTTCCTTACTTCTGGTAATTTTGGTTTAAAAGTTCTGGTATCATTTTGGCAACTAACGCTACAAAGGTATAAAATAAAAATTTAAATAACCAAAAGTTTTTCCTTTTTTCTTTTTCCCGGGCACTATTTTTGGATAAAATTTGGATATATCCATATTTTTTGTATATTTGTTCCGAGAATTATTGCGGAATAGAGTAACAGCAACTCGCTGGTCTCATAAGCCAGAGCTCCAGGTGCAATTCCTGGTTCCGCAACTAACTATAAAAGAGGAGGTTACCATGACGTAAAACCAATAAATAAGCGTCATGAAGACACAGAAGAAGAAGGGTAGCCGCAAGGTCGGGCGAAACAAAAGACCAAAAGACCAAGCGACTTCCCTGTACAGTAGAGGAAAGATCTCCTTTGAGCAGTACAAAAAAATGAAGGGGCAGTAGCCCCTTTTATTGCCCTTTGGTGTAACAGTAGCACACGACCCTTTGAAGGTCGGAGTCCCGGGGCGGAACCAGGGAGGGCATCTAAGAATAAGCCGCCATCATCTAGTTGGTCCAGGATGCCACCCTTTCACAGTGGTCACGGTGGGTTCAAGTCCCCCTGGCGGTACGATACGCGGATATGGTGGAACAGCAGACACGCCAGTCTTAGAAACTGGTGCCGCAAGGTGTGGGGGTGCAAATCCCTCTATCCGCACTAATTATTATCTTTGTAACAAACTTATTGTTATGAACGGAGATCCCGAAAAGAAAAAGAAAAGGCAACAGGCCAGAATAGCTGCATACAAGGAGAGGCAGAAGAAAAAGGCCGTTAGAAAAGGCGAGCGCTATGAGAAGGCTGCGGACAGAAAGGGCAAGCAGGCCCTGAAGCATGCCGCCAAGTCTATATCGACTAAAAATCCTGTAAAAAAAACCATGCAGTCCGAAAAGGCCGCTGCCGCTAAGGTTTCTGAGGGGAGGCTGAAGGCTGCCGGCGTAAAGGCCCAGTCAACCAAAAAAACACCCCCCAAAAAGAAAACCCTGGTTACCACGGCCCAGTCGGCTCATGATAATCTGACATCCCAGGATAAGTATTATTCAGGGAGCAAGCGATTGCGCAAGGAGGTAAGGAAGCATTAATCCCCGCCCCCGTGTTGGAAGAGTAGACAAGCTGTGCTTAAACCGCAGTGCCCATCGGGCGTGCGCGTGCGAATCGCGTCGGGGGCACTAAAAATCAAGGCCATGATAATTCACAAGGCTTTATGGAACAGTAAGATGACAACTATGTTGGTCGTTCTGTTAATTGCCTCGGGTATTGGTTTTTTCACAAAGGGGGCAAACAACACTCCTATTGTGTTTTTGCCGGCTGCTTATTTGCTATTTTCCGCCAGGGATAAGTACGTATTTATGAGTCGGCTGAAGGAGGACTACCCTGATGCCGCTGTGGGTATGGGGGTGTCGCCCGAGTTTAATTTTCCAAAAACTTTATTCAGCAAAATCATTAATACTCTGATACTTGCAGGTTTTATTTCCACAATTGTGTTTTTCTGTATAAAATTTATTTGGTAGTTTGGAAAAAAAGTTGTAGGTTTGCAGAAGTTCTTTGAAACTACGGAATTGCGCTTCGGCGCACTCGGCTGCATATGGTCGTTAAATAAACCGGGAAACCGGGCTAAAGCCTTCGGGCGATCTGCGCTTGCGTGGATTTGAGTATGCAATCAGGTTATCGTGATCCTTCTGGCCCCTGGCCGATCCGGTGGGGGGAGAGAACGAGAGCGACCTGGTCCAACGTAATCTGGGCTGGGTTGAGGGTGAAAGCCCAATAAGAGAGCCTGCAAGGTTATGGTGAGATGGTTGCCAACAACCGGATTGCTGTGGCCAGTCTGATACACTCTACTCATCGAGAGGTGCGTAGAGATTGAAGGATCATCGGGTGGAACCGATACTGGGTAGTGGAGCATTCTGTGTCCCAAAAGGATACGGAACTCCTGGCAGGCCACTACCTGGATTGAGATTACAAATCCCTAGCTAAGGGAACAGTTAGCTCAGTTGGTTAGAGCACATGCCTTGAACGCATGAGGTCGCGGGATCATCCCCCGCACTGTTAATCATACAGCTAAAGCATAAGTGCCTGCCCGTTGAGAGACGAAAGGTGACTACCTAGTACCGGGCTGTCCGGTGCCGCCAAGGTCCGCGAGACCAAGGCGATATCACTGAAAGTTTCTACCCAGGTCCGACGGGGTTTGTGTAGCGATGATTAAGAGGTGAGTAGTTTTTCAACGTGACGGATTGGTTACCGTAAATAACCGTCATTGGCTGGATACTTCCCGCAAGGGGGGTGGATACGGGGGCAACCAAAAAAAACGGGTACTCCTCTCAAAGACCGGCTCTCGATGCCCTAATCTCAGGCTGACCAAAACTTTACCAGGATGAAACTAGCGATACTAACTGCAATGCACGCTCGTCACGAGCTCAACGAAATATTCTGCTCAGCCATGGGCAGAATAAGGGCTAATTATAATGCCCAGACCTATGTTGCCCTTTCCCATAATGATGATAAAAACCTCAGGCTCTGCATGTTCTGGGGATTCCCGACGATCGTAACAAAAAACAATCCAGTCTCAAACAAGTTCAACAAAGGCTTGAGCCTACTAAGGGACGAGGACTGGACGCATGTGATGATCCTTGGGTCTGATGATATTCCATCGAATAAGTTCATAGAGATACAGATGCAATCCGCCAGGGACCACGATATTTCCATGATAAGCGATATGTGGTTTTGGGGCCTTAACCCCAAGAGGGCCGGGTTTGACAAGTTCTATTATTTCCCCGGGGGGTCATCTAGGATAGGCGCCGGCAGGGTAATTTCAAGAAGGGTAATCGAGGCATGTAATTACACCATATGGCCGGACGATAAGAACGCTGGCCTTGATAGTGGTTCGTTGGCCAGGATGAGGAATACGGTTCCTGATGTAAGAATGTCGGCCGTTAATCTTAGGGACGCCGGCGGATTCCTTGTAGACGTGAAGTACGAGCTCCATATTAGCAGCCTCTCCCCAATAGAGAGAATTGGTGAGGAGGTGGATAATGATATAATTTGGGAACACCTTCCGCCGGGTGAGTGCCAGTCGCTTTTAAACCTCCGGGCGAAGGTAAAAGGAGACGAAAAGGAGTGAGAATCACCATACTTTCCATAAAAGACTATGCCGGTAGTGGGTATAAATTGGCCGAGGCCATTGGGCGCCACACGGATCATGTGGTGCATTTTTACACCGGGCGATACAAAAACGTATTTAACCACCCAACCGGTGTCCACGTTACCAGGGAGAATGTGGCAGATGTCCAGGGTATAGTGGACTCTTCAGATATCGTTCACGTAAAGGGCGACTGGCCGGCCAACGATGGGTACCTGGGACTGAAGATCATGCATAAGCCCACCGTTCAAACCGTTGGGGGTGGGTTTTTCAGGAAGAAATCACACGGCGGTCTTGAGAGGTATAAGCCCGGGGATTATAATGCCACCCTGAAGACGGCCTTTACGCCGGATCTTTGTTACAATGGGTATTCGGACATCTGGACCCCCCACCCAATAGATTCTAATGCGGTCCAAAACACATGGACAAAACCCCCCATCCCAGTGTTATTACATATGCCAAGTAATAAGGCAAAGAAGGACACCAGGTTTGCTGTCCAGGTGATGGAGGAGGTAAAGAGGAATATACCTTGTGAGATCAGGGTTATAACCGGCGTCGATCACAAGACCTCTATAGAGGAAAAGAAGAGGGCTACTATATATTTCGATCAGTTCAAAGTGGGCTTTTATGGAAACTCTGCCATAGAGGCTATGCAGTATGGGGTTCCAACGGCGTGCTATATAATTGATCCGGCCATGAAGTATATAGAACATAGCCCCATAATAAGCGGGGTTAAGAATGCTGAGATAATGGCCGGGGGCATAATTAATATTCTCCAGTCTTCAATGGAGGAGCTGAGCGCCCGAACCTGGGAATGGTGTAATGGCGTTCACTCTTATCGGGCTGTGGCGAGACAATGGAACGACCTTTACGCTGGAATATTATGATGAGAACGGCAAGCAGGTTTCAGACCCCGTGCGAAACCCTAAGGCAGATCAACGACCTGTGCCAGGATGATACAGATAAGGACAGGACTATAAGGGAGTTGCTGTCCAAGTTCGAGATCATGGCCAAGATGCTTGCAAAGGAGATTAACAGTCGCCCGGGCGAGAAAATCGGTGAGAAGTGGTGGAGCAGAAATAAGTTCGACTGGCGGGGCCTGATGCGGAACAGAAGAAGCGAATTATATAAAACTTATAGCATGGAAGAGGTTATTAAGAATTACATTGTGGGGATAATGAGGGAGGATAGCTCCCATCAGTCATCCTGTGAGTTTCCAGGCGGGGAATGTACGTGTAAAAAACCCGAAGATATAGGCTATGACACATCCCTTCTTAGGGACGGGTATATAGACTCCTTTACCGTTGAGGTTATCGTTGTTTTTCTTGAGGATGAGTTTGGCGTAGAGATCCCGGCAAAAGAGGTTATCCCTGAAAACTTCGACACTATCAATAAAATGATTGACTTAATAAAAAGACTATGAAAACAGTAGTAACCGGCGGGGCTGGCTTTATTGGGTCCCACATCGCAGAGGCTCTTTTGGATGAAGGGCACGAGGTTATAATTATCGACAACCTGAGCTCAGGAAAGGTGGATAATATCCCAGAAAAGGCTGAGTTTATTAAGGCCGATATAGGATCCACCCTCCTTTATGATCATGTCCTTAATGATGTAGACGTTGTGTTTCACAACGCTGCCAGCAAGAAGAATATTTGCCTAAAGGACCCGGTGATGGACATGGGGGTGAATGGTATAGGAACCTTAAAGCTCCTAGATGCCTGCAGGAAGGCGGGCGTCATTAACTTCATACACGCTTCTACCGGCAGTGTATATGGCGAGGTCGACGGCTTAATTACCGAAGAGACTCCTGCCAATCCGGTAAGTTACTATGGGGTAAGTAAGCTTGCTGGGGAAAGGTACGCCATAATGTACAGCAAATACTTAAACGTGATCGCTCTTAGATACTTTCATGTGTACGGAGATAGGCAAGAAAACGACCCTGATTTAGGGGGCGTTATTGCCGTGTTCAAGAGGCAGATCGATGAGGGTGGTCCGATAACCTTACACGGCATGGGTGATCAGAAGAGGGTTTTTACCAGGGTCGAGGATGTTGTATGGGCCAATCTGAGGGCATGGGATCGTGCTAAATTGTTCAGCGGTAATGTATACAATTGCTGCTCAGATTATCAGGTGTCTGTGATTCAAATGGCTGGCGGGCTTATAAGGCAGTCCGGGAAGCCCATAACAATTTCTTATGGGCCGCCACTGGAGGGTGATATATATAACTTCGATGTTTGCAATGATAAGATATACGAAGACCTCCATGTTCTGTTTAGGCCATATGCTTTATAGCACCGGGCGAGGCGAAAAAAAGTATTAAAATTTTTTATATATTTGTACCATGATCAAAAGTTGGTCCCGCATATCATTCAGTCATTATCCGTGTGGCATTAATACCACAGCGGATAAGGTGTGTCCATCCGGGGCTATGAAGATACTTTTCGTGTAGATTCAGTTAGGTTAAGCAGGTTGAAGCCCCGGAGACGCCAAGTCCTCGGGGCTTTTTTCGTTCATTGACGTACTGGGAGATTAAGGAAGGTAAAGCAGTCACATGGAGTGGCGACTGGTCTTGAAAACCAGGCAGCGGGTTATGCCGCTCGGGGGTCGGGTCCTCTGCCTTCCTCTACGGAGGGCGTAGTGTAATAGTAGCATGCCGCACTGTCTATGCGGTGGAGCGGTGCAAATCCGACGTTCTCTGCAAAATTACCGCTGGAGCAGTAAAATATTTCTAAAAGTATTGAAAAATGACTATAAACAGAATTGTTTACTGTTATAGCGGTAAAAAATGGGTCCTTGGTATAGTTGGCTAACACACTGGCCTTGCAAGCCGGAGTCGCCGGATCATCCCCGGCAGGATCCACAATGAGGTGTCTGTTCAATCAGAGCGGTGTTTAATAGGGTACCTAAAAGCGCCTGCCGGGGTCCGGGGTTCGCCTCAACCCCCATCTCAGTGGCATAAGGGGAGGTAGCTCAGGGGCAGAGCGCTACGCTGTTAACGTAAGGGTCGGGATCTCGGAATTCCCCCTCCCCTCTATAGCTTCGGGCGAAGCGAAAAACAATCATGCTCACGTAGTAGAGAAGTAAGCACGTCGGTCTGATACACCGGAGAAGGAGGAGCGTTACCTCCCGTGAGTACCATGGAGAACAAGCTAACTTAGTAGAAGCGCTGGTTTGAAGCACCAGAGGACGAGGAGCGTAACCTCGGTTTTCCACATTTAAGATTCCCCGTAATGGTAGGCACTCGTCAGCTGCAGTAATGGCGTTTGTTTCGGTACAAGAAATTACCAGGTAGCCGGCGGGAGAGTATTGCAAGGTGTAGCTTAATTGGTAAAGCGCCTGGCTTCCAACCAGGAGACGGGGTTCGATTCCCACACCTTGCTCTATGGGGCGGTAATTATAACAGGTGTCATAAATTGGCTAGAATGATGAAAGAGCAGCTGTAGCTTAAGAGGAAGAGCACCGGTCTTTTAAACCGGGTTGTGGGATTTCGAGCGTCCCTGGCTGCACCATGGCCCTGTAGCTCAGGGAATAGAGCAGGTCGCTACGAACGATCCGGTCGGGGGTTTGAATCCCTCCAGGGCCTCCACTGTATGATAAAGCATACAAAAGTAGCTATTAAGTGCTATAATGAATGATAAAACTTACAAAAATAGGTTTTATTGTAAAGCATGTTTTACATTATGCGTCCGAGCCAAGGCGGTCAGCTGGTCTCCAAAACCAGTGGAGAGGTTTCGATTACTTCCGGGCGTGCAAATGGTCGCGTAGCTCAGTTGGTTCAGAGCAAAATCCTTACAAGATTGAGGCCGATGGTTCGAATCCATCCGCGACTACGATGGTAAATTTACAATTGATCGATTGTAAAAATACAATTTGCCCCCGTGGTGTAACTGAATAGCAAGTGGCGCTTCTAACGCTAAGGAGAGGGTTTGAGTCCTTCCGGGGGTTCTAAGGCGATTTTTCCGATAAACATTAAATATCGGTAAATTTACCGTTTACTGGCCCGTATCTGCTCTCACTCATAATGAGTTGAAACAGTAATTGGTTACATGTGGTTTCGAGTACCACCGGGCCAACAATGTTACTTATTGTAATATACATTATGTAATATTACACAATATGCGTAACGCAAAATGTGAAATGCCGAGTCTGCTGGGTGGGATCAGGTCAGGTCTGTAAAATCTGCGTCATTCGACTAAGAGGTTCGATTCCTCGCGAGGCACTACTTAACCCTGTAGGTACTACCAGGGAAACCGTCCTGGATAGTGCTATTAAGCTCATTTATGAAAAGATCTTCATCAACTAAAGGCTTAGTTGTAGAGCACGAAGAGAGCAATAGGGCGGCATAAAGTATCAGTATCTTTTTCATGCCGCAAAGATATGCATTATAATGTTAACACGTTGTTAATCAGGTGTTACAAAAGTGTTAAGAAACATGGTGCTAGTGTTGTAATCAGATAGCATACCGCTCTGTGACAGCGGAGGCCCCGGGGCAGTTCCGGGTTAGCACACAACCCCCACTAGGCGTAGGGACCTCCCAATATTCTGTGGTGTTTAATAAAACCAGCCGTTCACTGCCAGTGAACACAACAAAATATTGAACGCTCCGAGATATTTTTGGATCTGGAATGTTCCAGGGGTAAGCCGGTAGGATTCTCGGCGGTGGGGCTTTTATCGCGTGTGTGTTGAAATCAGGTATCATACCTCACTTGGAATGAGGAGTTGCGGTTCAAATCCGACGCATGCGACCAACACCCTGTGGTCAAGGTAGTTAAGGCGCTGGGCTGCAACCCCGGAGTCCCGGGTGCAAATCCTGGCAGGGTGTCAATGCTCCGTAAGCATAGATAGCGATGCGCTAGTCTTGTAAACTAGGGAGGTGGGCGCGAATCCTACACGGAGCTCTACGGAAGATAAACCTACCAGGGGTAGGAGTGGCCTGCTAAGCCATCTGCTCGCGTCAGTGAGTCTGGGTCGGGACCAGTGTCTTCCTCAAAAATTTCCCAGTGCTTTTACCCTTGCCCGGGCAAACGGAAAAGTTTGTATCTTTGTATCATGTTATTCAAGACCACAGTTAGCAGCTACACCGGTTCGATCTTTAAGAACACCGGGGAGCATGTCCTCAACACAGATAGAATCCTGCGATATAATGACAGAGATGGATCATCAACAAGCATTTTATATGCCGGCAATAAGCATGACAGAAGGTCCGCGCCCATGCCGGCCTTGATCACCGCCACTGTTTCTGAAATAAAAAGCAGCATGGATCAAGCCCTGGGAAGCAATGTAATGACGCTATCTGTCTTCCCCGGGGATGATGTTACCGCAACCCCCGTAGACAAATACATAGACTACGCCGATTTCATGCACGCATCCCCCTTGCCAAGCAACAGCAGCTACTCTATAGTCACCATTTCTAATAATTTTTCCACAACTAAGGCTGTAGTTAATTCCACCCTTGACGCCATTGTTTCCTCCGCCTCTGGAGCAACAACGACCACTACGGAATTCCCCGGCCCCAATATTTTGGATGCATATGTATCCTCGGATTTTAGGTTGAGGTTGTATATTTCATTTGACAAAGCCATAGATTCTGACGTGCTGGCTACGCAGCATTGGGTGTTTAAGGCTGATGGCGCCGGTGACCTTAATCAAAACACCGGTGTTACAAACCCCACCCCGACATTGACTTATATTTCATTAAACAGACCCGTGCTGGTCGGGGAGGTGATAACATTGGACTATAACCCGGAGGCTACAGTATGGGGTAAGTGGAAGGCTTTAGCCAATGGTATAGAGGTGGCTGAGACTACAGATTATCCGGTAACAAACAACCCCCCAAACCCATCTGACTACACACCATGGGATTGTTATTACACAACAGGGGGGTCTCCAAATACCATTAATTTATATTTTACTGACGATGGAGATGTTCGACCAACTGGAAGCAGCGACCAGTTGTATGCATCTTCTACTCCAGATGCGTCTGATTTTACGTTTTCCGGCTTCGGCACTCAGCCGAATATAACAAATGTTGAGGTGTTTAGCGGGTATGTTAGGTTAACCTTTGATTCAGACCCATCGGCCACATCCCCCACTATATCATACACGGCCGGCGTCAACCCATTGTTTGATTTTGACGGATTAATCATACAGTCATTCTCGGACTTTAGCATGAGAATAGATAACTAAAAACCCCCATATCTCTTAAATATATACCTTTGCATCATATTATTGTTAAACGCTAATTTTTGAGCTATGTTATTTAAAGAAACCATTGTTACATGGAAGGGCCTAGGAGCCCCGACAGCTACCACTGTTGTTTTGAACACCAACAGGGTAAACCTTTTCAAGGTAAGAGCATCCACCAAGAGTGATTTTTATTACTCCATCAACCCCTGGGATCGCAAGTCCAAGCCCGGGTTCATCCAGGCAACATCTTCTGTTGCTACCCTGACCACGGCTTTCGACACCGCTCTGGATTCAAATGTTATGGAACTGGTTGTATACCCGAACGATGACATAACCGCGACCCCTGTAAGCAAATACATTGACTATGCAGATTTCGCATACGCCTATGCTTATGAGGATGACTGGACAAAATCATGGGTTGTTTACACAACTAAGGCCTTTGGCCAGGTTCGTGTTTTAGTAAACAACTCCCTTGACGAGCTTGTTGATATTGCCTCAACCGGTACTACCACTACTACTACAACTTCGACCACTACTTCTACGACAACTACGTAGTCTATTATTGGATAGTACACAAAAAGAAGCCCCGGGATGCGTCTCGGGGTTTTTTATTACCTTTGTGTCATGAAACTATCAGACCTTGTTACAGATAAGACCAGGTATGACGTGCATAAGCGCGATTTGATTGACCTAGTCTCCGTGGACATCCCCATGTTTAAAGATTATGATGGGAAGCTTCCGTTAAAAAAACTAATCCAGTATATTATATTAATGTACGACCCGGAATCGCCCATGCGAAGGCAGGTCGGGCACTACGTGCAGCGCAAGGCGAAAACCGCAGAAGCCGTTGGGTTCGCCAAGGAAAAGAATAAGTGGTCTAAGGATGTTGAGAGGCTGCTGGTTGGAGGCGATAAGTACGCCAATAAGATGATTGCCTCGTATTTATCTTATTTAGCGATGCCCGAATACACAGAACTAGCTGTTTTGTTGGAGATTCAAAGGATAAAAGCATTCGAGGCATTCTCTGGAGATGTAACAGATAATACCCATAAAACCATGTCTGCTGTTACAGAGAATATCCAAAGGATAACCAAGCAGCTGTTTGGATCCGGGGAGTTTGACGAGGTTGCATCTATGCGTAGGAGCCTGTATGAACAGTCGAATATGGATAAGGTCCCAAGGCCTGAGGATGTAGTGGATATGTTGGCTGAGGGGGATTTACCAGAGGATTTTAACCCATACGGAGAGGATTATAAAGTTGCCGACCCGAAATTCCTGGATGATGAAGAACCCGGTTGATCTATATAGGCCATATAAGCCATGGTTCGGGGTTAATGTCGGGGATAAAAGCCTAACCCCTATTTACATATCATTACCCCAACCCCCCAATCCAAAATTGGTGGATGGCTATGGCCTCCATCCTGATGAGCAGTATTTCCGAAGAAAGACCATTCCCGATAAGCTAAAGGTCCTGGAGGAACGAGTTGTCGACGAGCTGCAGAAGGCCAGCGATAGGAATGTTAATGCTCGCGTGACCGAGTGGAGGATCTATAAGCGGTTCTGGGAGATTATTGAAGAGGAGAGGGATCATTATGAAAAAGAGATTCAGTTTATCAAGAACGTATGGTGGTGGCGCACCTACGGGTATTTCTTCTATAACGATGGTGAGATTACCTACATACCGCCCGACTATTTCGACTTCCTCAACTTCTGGCAGACACCCGATATCAACGAGGACACCGGCGATTACTACTTTGAATACAGGGAGAAGGATCGGATTAAGTATCTATTTAAGTGGTACTTAGAGAATACCACCGAAGCCTTTCGTGATTACGACGCGGATGGCCGGGCTAAGAAGGTTGATGGAAAGTATCACATGGTTGACATGGGTAACCGGGTATTTTATGGATCCGGGGAGCCAAAAACGCGAAGATCTGGTGCCACCACCCAGGCCATTCATAAGGTATGGAAAACAGGCGCTACTGTCAAGGGAGCCTTCTGCACTATGGTATCCATGGATGGGGACAAGGCGGAGGAGCACTGGAAGAAGAAGATGGTCCCCGGGTGGAATAGTTACCCTATCTGGTTGAAGCCACTTACCTCCAGCAGCAAAACCCCCACCAATATAAAACTACAGGCCCCTTCACAGGTGTATGGTATGAACGAGATGAGAACCGTTGTCAGCTACACCAAGAGCGCGGGCGAAAAGAAAAACGATGGGGAGAAGATCCACTGCATGTTATCCGACGAGGAGGGTAAAGGGGGTCCTGATGTATACGAACGCTGGAATGTTAACATGCTGACCATGTCGCTGAATAATGGAATGAGCATTATAGGCTGGTCAGATCACCCCTCCACGGTTGAGCAGATGGAAGGTGGCGGACTTGCGTACTATAAAATGATGGTACAGAGTAACTTCTATGTTCGCCTTTCCGACAAAGGCCAGACCGTCTCAGGCCTAGCTCGCGTGTTCTTCCCCAATTATGAGGGTATTGGGGGGTTTGTTGACAGGTTTGGCAGGTCGGTTGTAGAGGATCCTACCGAGCGACAAATCAGGCTACGCCCTGATTCTACATTTGCAAAGAAAGGCTGTGGCCTTAAAAAAATAATGCAGGGTGAGCGTGATCAGCTATTGAAGGACGGCTCGCCGGAGGCTATGGAGAAGTATCGCTCTATGCGCCGTAAGCAGCCCATGGAGTGGGACGAGTGCTGGCTTGGGGAGTCTGGGGATATCGGGTTTAACATGGAGATTATTGACAAGCGCCTGGCAGAGCATCGCCGCCTGGAGGTTATCCGCGAATCCCCAATCATCCGGGGCAACTTCGTGGGCGATATCTTACACCCTCAATGGATATCGGATCCAGATAATGGCAGGTTTGAAATTTCGGCGAAGATGCTACCTGGGTCGGCGAATGAAAAGGTGAGCATTATGATGTGGGACGCCATCCATGGTGGAAACTACGAACACTACGGGCCCATGCTTCCAACAAATTTCGTGGGTTCGGCCGACGTTTTTGGATTTGATAACAAAGATATTGCTAAACAGCGTAGTTCGCATTCCAGGATGTCTGACGGGGGTATATCCATCTTTATGGGGAGAAACATGGCCACAGACGAGATCGATGATATGAGTAAATGGACCGGTCACAAGTTCGTCTTATCCTATAGGTACAGGAGCACACTGCCGGAATACTGTGAGGATGTCGCAAGGTGTCACGTATACTATGGAGCCATGATGTACCCGGAAAGAAACAAGGAATTCCTATGGCATTACTTCATTGAAAATGGATTGGGGGGTTATTTGTTGTACGACACCGATCCGCTTACCGGAAAGAGATCTGAGAAGCCAGGCTTCTTTTCCTTGGAGAAGTCCAAGAGCGACCTGTTTTCAGAGCTGAAGAAGTACATCGATTATCGTGGTCACGCCGAAGACTTTGCCTCGTTTTTGCAGGAGTGTAAGGACATCAGGGGCCCAGAGCAGATGAAGCTGTACGACAGGCTTACAGCCCATGGTGGCGCCTTGCTTGGATATAGGCAGCTTAAGATCATGCAGGTCGCCTCTCAACCACAGCAACTTGATTTTGGGGGGATTGATATGTTGAGGCCTCGGGCGATGTAAAAAAGCATAATGTAAAAAACTGTAATTTTGCAATATGGCAAATAAACCGAAGAGTACCCCGTTTATCAGGGCCGATAACAGGTACAATAAGAACAGCGACAGCAATCAAGATAAAGAACTCTTTCCGTTCCCGAACCGGGACATGAATCCAGACAATAAGGGCAAGGCGTATCACAGGAAGTGGGCCGAGGCCATATACTCCATATATATAAGCGGTGATGCTGCGTGGAGTGTTAACATGCACAGTCAATGGGAGAGGCAGCGATCTTATTCCCGCGGAGAACAAGATGTTGAGCAGTATAAGAAATACCTGCTTGACGAACAAAGAGAAGAGGGGTCCGCTACATCCATCGACGACATGCCAATAAGCAGGGTCGCCAAAAGAGAGGGATGGCTTAATGTGTTGTGGGAAAACCTATCGATTGGACCCAAGATCATGGACTCCATGCACGGCATGTTTGACCCGGTGGATTTTGATCTTTATGTGGACGCTATCGACTCAAATAGTATGTCATTGCAGGAAAACGCTAAGTATGTGGCGCTTATAGAGGGAATGAATCAGCAGTGGCAGATCGAGTACAAGAAGAAAGCCGGCATACCGGTTGACGAAAACGTCATCCTCCCCAAGTCCAACCAAGAGCTTGCGGCCATAGAGGCGGCCGGCGGGTTCAAGCTAAACATAGCCAAATCCATGGAGAAGCTCGCAAGGCATTCTTTTAATGCGAGTAGGTGGGACGATGTTATTAAAAAGAAATTAGTAGATGACCTGGTGACTATCGGAAGATGTGCTACCCGCGACAGGTACGACCAGGAAGACGGTATGTTCAAAACAGAGTATATCGACCCCGATCGCCTGGTCATCCAATATTCAAAGGAGCATGACTACTCTGATGCTGATTATGGGGGGTATTTCCGCCTGATGACCATATCGGACATTAAGAAGAAGATGCCCCATTTAACCGATGAGGAGTTGAGGAAGATTGCCCAAAGTAGCAGGGGCTTGTTTGGGAATCCATCTGTTCCAAACAGGGACGACTGGGACAGGCTGTATGATCGTTTTGACGAAACCACTCATTCTTATGGATGGTACGATTTCAAGGTATCCGTATTTGATGCTGCATGGATGGACTGGGACCTTAAGAGGGCTAAGAAGTACCAGACAAAATCAGGAAGAAGCAGGTACGAGAGGGTTCCCTATGATGAAGAGATCCCCGACAAGTATGAGTCTGTAACATCTACCTGGAGATGCGTGCGCCAATGCACCTGGATTGTTGGAACAAAGCACACCTTCGACGATGGTAAGATGAACATGGGAGCAAGGCCCCAGCCAAATAAGCCAAGGCTTCCGTTTCATGTGGAAAGGCTTCATGGCCCATCTATTATAAAGAGGACTATTCCAATCATGGATCAGATATCGTTATTATGGTTCAGGTATCAGAACTCTATGGCGAAGATGATCGAGTCTGGTTTCGCTGTGGATTTTGGTATGATCATGAATATTTCTGATGGCCAGGGCAAGAAGTACGACGTTAACCAGATCCTTAAGATGTGGAAGCAGACAGGTATTTTACCATTCATGCCATCCAGATACGGCAACTACCAGGGAGGAGCTGTTACCCCAGTGCATGCACTCCCGAGTGATTTCATGTCTAAGCTAGAGGGAATCATGGCCGCGTTTGAGTTTCAGTTCAGGATGTTCGAGCAGACAACGGGGATTAACCCAATATCTCTGGGGCAGACTCCATCTCCCGATGCGCCGGTAGGGACCACGGAAGCCTCTATGCAGGCCACGTCAAACATCATCAAGCCAATAGCTACGGCTATATTTGAGCTGAAGCAGAACGCTGGTGAGTGTATGGTAAGCAGGATCCAGACCGGTATAAGGGTGTCCGATAATATAAGAAAAGCTTATGAGGGAATCGTTGGGAAGAACGATATCATGGCCCTTAAGATGGCTGAAAAGTCGAACGTCCGTTATGGCCTTAGCATGAAGGCCAAGCCGGATCAGCTGTTCAAACAGAAGCTTGTTAGTTATATTGAGATCGCTCTTGCAAGCGGTCGTGACGGGAAGGCCGGTATTGAGATTAATGACGCTATATTGCTTGAAGAGAAGCTCTGGAGGGGGGACAACATCTCCGATATCAGGAATGAGCTCAGTTATATCATTGAGAGAAGGAAGCAAGAGATTGCCATGGAGAAAAACGCTCTTATCAAGTCGCAGTCTGAAGAAAATCAGAAGCTTGAGGGCATGCAGCAACAGGGCGAGATGGCCAGGCATAAGATGGACATGCAGAAAATCGTCGTTACAGAGGAGGAGAGACGTAGAACAGAAAGGGTTATCGCAAACCGCGAGTTCTTGGCCCAGCTTATTGAGCAGTCCAATAAAGAAAAAGCGGAGGGTGGAATTACCGATGAGACCCACGATCGCCTGCGCCTTGCAATGAATGTGCTGGCCAGGGTAGGTGATGAGTCCACCATTAATCTTGCGGCTGAGGTCGGTAAGCTGGAGAGAGGAATTGCTCAGGATCAGTTCGATCAACCCGCAACACCGCAGCCAAACACCATGCCACTCGCTTAAAAACGAGTATAATAATTTATTAATAACTTTGTAGCCAAACAGAAACAACTATTACCATGGGACAAATGGAAGATTTCATTAAGGAAAGGCAAGAGGAATTTGCCGCATCTCAGGAGGCTGAAAACCAGACTGAGGAGACACAGAACGAGGAGACGCAGGTAGAGGAGACGCAGACTGAAGAGGTTCAGACAGAGGAGGAGAATCGGGTAGAGGATCCTCAGACAGAGGAGGTTGAGGAAGAGGGGCATGAGCCTGAACAGACAGAAGGATTTAATGACGAACAATTAAATACGTTCTTTGGAACAACTGGGCAAACAACGGAAGACATCAAGAGCACATTTGCTCGCGGCGCTAAGTATTCCGAACTAGAAAGTAAGAACGAGGAGGTATCGCGTGAACTTGAAACACTCAAGGAGCAGAACGCTGAGCTTAAGAAAAGCCTCAACCCCCTTAATTACTTTTCTTCGGAAGAAGCTTATGTCGCTGAGCAGCTTAGAAAGAAGTATCCAGACATGGACCCTGTATCAGTACAGAAGGCCATTACTGGTGATCTCTCATCTATGAGTGATATTGATGTTTTAGCGCTGCAGGATGCCATTAAGCATCCGGGTGCAGCTGGAGGGGAAGCCATGTCAAAAAAGATCATAGCTAAGCGCTATGACGTTGATCTATCTGAGCCTGTCGATCAGTGGGACGAACTGGCAAGGGCTGAGATACAACGCGCCGCCATGGAGGCTAGGCAGTCTTTATCTGGTTTCCGTTCTGAGGTTGAGATACCGGCCGTCAAGAGTGAGGAGGATGTTCAAGCCGAGCGCGCACAAAGGCTAGAAACCCTTCAAAAGAGCTGGGAACCTTTCGTAGCAGAATTAACAAGTTTTGACAAGATTACAATTCCGGGGCAGGAAGAGGGTCAGAGCTTTGAGTTTGAGGTTCCGCAATCATATCGCGACGACTTAGGGGAGTACTTCAACGCCATGATAACCAATGGCGAGCTTGAGCCAGACGAGGAAACCATCGGTTACCTTATGCAGGAAAGAGAAAAGGACTTTATCTATGAAAACTTAGATAAGATTCTAGCAGCCAGAGATTCTGACATGCGCTCTCGAATGACTGAGCAGACCGATAAGGAGCTTAACAATAATGACCCAGCCAACACGCAGACGCAACCGTCCAAGACAGAAGGTGTTAGCGGCACGGAAGAATTCTTGGGTAGACAGCCAGGTGTTTTTAGATCGTAAAACAAAACTCTTATTAAAACTGATAATAAATTATGGCAACAACGAATCAAGCGGTATCCAGTAATACCGTAACCGCTGGTTATAACCAGCAGTTCAATACCATTTACGACGCCATGTTGAAGCCTCAGGTGTTCGGGAAACTGATCGACCTGTACGGACATGGACTGGGTATCTTTGACATGCTCCATTTTGCTAACAACATTATAGATGTCAAAGGTAAGAAGCAAACTGTATGGTCACAAGGAGCAATCCAAAGGCCCATCACTACTCTGACAAATATCTCCACTGGTTCCGCCGGTGCCGATATTACATTCAAGGTTGATACATCTGAGTACGACACCAATAACAAGACGTTCTTAGCCATCAATGATGCGATTTTGATTCCTGAGGATTACATGGGTAGCACCTCGAATGGTCCGGCTAAGTATCAGATCATGAGTAAGTCTGGTACAACCAATGATATTACTTATACGGCCAGCCCCTTCCTGAACGCTTACCAGATAACGGTTCAGGTTCCCCTTGGAACTAAGCTGATGGTTACCGGTGGTAACTATGCCCCTGGATCACAAGGAGCATCTGCCAAGTCTCGTGGGTGGACATCCGTAGACTATTACACCGCTATTAAGCGTAGGGCTTTCCATATCGAGGGTAGCACTCAGTCCGAAGAGCGTTGGCAAGATAAGCTTAAGAACGGTGCAACCGGTATGTTCCACAAGGCTTCTGTTGAGGCTGACTTCCTGTTGTCTTCCGACATGAACGACGAACTGTTCTTGGGCGAGGAGCCAGACAACACAAGTCTTGTAATGTCCAACAGGGACAGTGACAGCAACGCCGTTCGCGGTACCAAAGGACTATGGAGACACCTTGAGTCTAACGGTTGCTCCCAGGAGTACACCGATAACTACGAGATCGCTGATTTCGACGACGTGAAGGACGTGTTCCGTTCACAGGGTGTTATCAACCAGGCTGCTCTGTTTGCCGTAGGTAGCGGGCTTATGAGGTCTATCGAGAACTCCGGTCTTGACTTCCTGAAAGAGTATTCAGGCGGAACCGACCTGATGAAGAATATGGACCAGGTTGGTATAAAGTTCAAGAAGATCCTGAAGAACTCTATCCTTTACTCTATTGTAGAGCTGGCAACATTCGACAATCCTCAAACTTACGGTCTGTCTGCGTACGACTGGAAGAATCGTGGATTCATTGTTCCGAATGAGTTCGGTAGCGCAAAACTTGGAGACTATGGATCCGAGACCGTTACCCTTAGCAACCTGACCCTTGGAAACAAGAACTACAACGGGGAAAACAGAACTCGTGTTAGCGGTGTTCTGGGCGGTGTAAACGGAATGGGTTACCGCTTCGTTGACACTTACGACGACGTTCGTGGTGAACTGTTGGCCGAGTTCATGCTGATCGCTACTAAGCGTAATCAGATGATCAAGGTTACCAAAGCGTAGATTTTATCCCGGAGGGAGTGGGCCTAGTCCACTCTCTTCTTTTTAATAACCAAAAACGACCAGAATTATGTTACTTATCAATGGTGAGCAGTTCAACCCAACTGCAAACAATCCAGACCATGCGATCCAAAAGGCTCATTATGAGGAGTCTGTAAAGATGATCAGGGAGACCTACGGGCGTGGAGGAAGGAATAGTGTTCTCACACTCACAAGGAGAAAAGAACCCAAGCGCAACGCTACTGGAGAACTCGAAGATGTTCCCCCTATAGTATTTCCAGCCAAGGCTTATGTAGAGATCCAGTTTGCCTCGAAAGACCATAAGAGATCAGAGTCTCTCGCCGGTATGGAGACATGGGCTTATTCTGAAAACAGGCCCAACAGGGACGGAAAAAACGATTTATGGGAGCCGGATCCAAAGAGCATTAAGTTTATGTCTCAATCGCAGGTTTTTGACATGAACTCCGAGATGGAGCTTATTTACTTCCTTTTGTATAAATCCCCAAGGGTTTATCATCTACCGGCTATTGCCCAGGGAAAGGCTAAAAAGGGAGACCTTATTGTCGAAGATAAGGCCCTTAAGGCTCGTGAGAAAGTAGAAACCGAAAGGAATGCTCTTAAGCTTAAGAACGCAATCATGGCCCCGAGCTCAACATTCCCGCTGTATAGCGACGAGAACCTGAGAAAGGTTGCTGCTGCATGGGGTATTGAGGGGGCCATGGATCAACATGAGAGCGTGGACAACCTGAGGCTCATCCTGGAGCATCGGGTTAAGGAGGGAGAGAAGGAAAAGAAACAGACGGGCGAAGGAAAAGGCTTTGATGAATTTTTTGCCCTTATTGACTTCGACGACTCAGTACGCCAGCGTGCGATCATTATGTATGCTCTTGACAGCGGGAAGGTGAAGCATGATCGGGAAAAAGGCGTGTTTACATTTGCCAGCGGAGGGTTATTGCTTGAGGTTCCGGCCAGCAAGAAGTATGTAGCCTTCGATTACCTGGCCGATCACTTAGCCAAGCCCCTGAATGACAAAGAGTGGGATTTGTTCGTCAAGGAGGTTATCGATGAGGATTATATCCACGGCCTTACTTATGACGACCTGAAATGGCTGGCGAGACATAACGATATCACAATCAGCAAAAAGAAGGCAGAGGACCTTAAAGAAGATCTTATTAGCGTATACTGTGGTTAATCCATAGTTGTTTCTGGTAGTTTTGGTTTGAGCCCCGTCGCGATACGGGGCTCTTTTTATTTTCATTATCTTTGTTGCAAAAGAATCATTATGATATCAGTTTCATATGTTTACGACACCGTCCAGACAATCATAAGGAAGGATCAGAAGGGCAACTCATTCAACATATCGGAATTCAATCGTATAATTAAGCTGGTTAATTACGAGTTATTTAACTATTATGTTTCTAAGCTTGAGGTAGATAAAGATACGACAGAGGCCCTGAAGAACTTCATGAATTCGGAGGAATCCATTTCTTTAACATCTGGTGTCGGGGATTTGCCGGCAGACTATAAAAAGCTCCTGGGGGATCCATACGTGATATCTGGATCAGACTACATCGATGTCGACCTGATAGCCCGCGTGGAAAAGGCCTTCCGTTTCTCAGATGAACTAACAAAACCCACAGCCACTAATCCAGTGGCTATTATAGGGGGGCTTGACGTAAGCGACAACAAGCAAATAGAGGTGTGGCCAGATAGCATATCTACCGTATACATAGACTATTTGTCAATGCCATCAACCCCCCTATTAGATTATTATATAGCCTCCACCGGATTGTACGTGTACATGGACGAGGGCGCAACCGGGGTATCTATTCCTGCCGGAGCGGTTTATTCTGATGGAACACCTGGCCCAATCAGCAGGGATTCGCAGACGGTTGACCTTGAGTGGGGCGATGACGAAACCCCCGCCATCATCAATATGGTATTACAGAAGGCAGGGGTTATACTTACAGATCAAATGGCTGTTGAGTATGGGATTGCAAGAGAGACTAAAGAACAGCAACAATAATGACCAAGGCAGAGATTATAAGTTTTGTTCGCAACAACCTTAAGAAGGTTGACAAGACCAACAAGTATCATCCGGTAGTTGTGGAAAAGGCTATTACAATGGCCTTCAATCAGGGATACAGCGATATTTTCGACAAGGACCCTAGGGAGCTGGATAATTACACGAGGACTTACGGGGGGAGTGGAAGCCCGCTTACTGTAACGGCCAACCCTAATACCGGGATCTATGAAACCACACTGCCCGTTCCCTATATTCCATTCAGTGACAAGAATAGTGGAATAAGGAATGTGGCTACCCCAACAGTTACAACAACCAAGTTTTACCCGGTCACAAAAAGGGAGTTTGAGATTCTGGCCGGAACCATGGCCGGAGAGTTGGCGGGTAGTTCAATTGGCGGGGCCTATGACCATGTCAGGTGCTACTATGTGGTAAGGCTTGATAAGGTAGAATACTTCGTGCCGTCCACCGTGGCTTCAAATGGGGTGCGCATGGATATTGTGATACCGTTTGACCAATACTCTTCGGATGATGTGGTAAACATCCCATATGCGAAGGATATGCAGTTAATGGCCGCGGTTATTGAGCTACTGAGGACCGTGCCGCCGGTTGACCTTAAAGATAACAACGCAGATACAGAATAAAAATGGCAGACACAAGCGCTATAATACCGTTAAGCAAGCTGGTCGACAGGTTTGTCTTCAAGTACAAACTCCCGGACCAGGACTATGCTCTTTATTTTGAACATGCAGCAGATTGCATCAGGGAGTTATCGATTCACGCTATTAGTCAATACCGGGATGTTGAGATAGCTGTAAGCTCGCTGGGTGTTATCAGCATGCCATCCGACATGCTTGACTTCATAGGTGTTGCCCTTAGCTATAAGGGTAATGTGTGGTATTTTACTGAGAATCAATACATGATCATCCAGGCATCTGACAGTGTTATGCCCACAGATTACGACACTTACTGGTATTCTTACGGGACAACTGGGGCTAAAAACCTGTATTACTTTAAGCTAGATTGGGAGGGCCGAGAGATCCATATAGATGGAGCAGAGGGGGAAAACGTAAGGCTTCAGTACATCTCCTCAGGCCTGGACACCGCGGCAACGTGCCAGGTACCGATTATAGTAACCCCAGCTGTGGATGCGTACTTAAGATGGGCCCAGGGGGAGATTGACGGAGAGTCCATCAACGAGCAACTTAAGAGAAAAAGAACATACGAGGAACAGTTCAGGCTCTTGAAGCTGCAGTCGCTGCCATCCCTGAAGGATATCAGAGACTACTTCCTGGGCATGACCACTCAATCAGCACTTAGATAATGGGAGCAATTAAGCAGCTTATAAACTGGGCTGGCGGCGGTCTCAACTATGACGATGACAAAAGAGTCTTCCAGCCCGGTGACAGCACCGTAAGGGTTAACGTATCCACGAATGAGTTCGGGAGGGAATTTGTCATCTCTAACATGAAGGGAACGACAACCAAGTCCCATGGATTCTCTCACGATAGCGCGTACAGTGGGGCATCGTATACTGTTATAGGGTCATACTACGAGGACAACCGGGATGCTGTTTATATATGCATCTATTCGACGCTTGGCAACCACTCCATCATCAGGTACCTGTATTCTAGCGATTCGTTTGAGAAAATAGCCTGGGATCATACGGGGCTCGGGTTTGACGCGGACTATCCGCTTACCGATATGTATATGATAGGCGATTTTCTTCATTATAACCCGAGAACATCTTCCCCAAGGGCAATTAATGTGCAGTGGGCCTATTGGGACCATGCTGCTTATGAAAGATCCTCCGGTGTAGATTTGAACCAGTGGAACGTGAATGACTATGTTCGTGACCTTAATAAAGTTTACAAGATACTTGTCTCTGGAATAACGAGGGCGTCAAGTCTTCAGACCAGGCCAGATACAGAGGTTGAGTTTATAGACTGGTGCTATGACGATGTTAATGGGGTGCAAACAATCGCGGCTTACGGCGACTACGAAACCTATAGGAAATTTTACAATACCCCCATTCAGCCATTCTTTAGAGCCCCATATGTGTCTATCGAAAGTGACTCAAATGTTGAGGCCAACTATATAAGGGGGAATATATTCCAGTTTGCGTACAGGTTTTATGTTCCGGGCATGGGTTATACAACTACATCCACATTTTCAAATATGGTGGTAAACGCCAATGACGAGTCTCTGAATGGGGAGATCGTTGAGGATATTACGGCAAACAATCGTATAGATGTCGGGTTCGATTTGTATGGAGGATTGATGTCAAGGGAAGTAATTCACGGAAACTGGCTTTGGGAATTTGCGGAGATACTTTTCAGGCGTAACGAGGAGGTGAAATGGAGAGTTGCCGACAGGATTTACCACGATGACACCGGTATCTTGATATCAAACACTATCGGTGTTAATACAAGCTACGTTATTAGAACAGAGTTTTATAACGACCGAAACTATGAGCTCGTAGACTTTTCTGCTATTAAGAAGCCGTATAACGCCCTGCCCGTTTTGTCTAGGTCTCAATGGAATCTGGATGGGGAGAGAACTGCATACGGTGGGATAACAGAGGGTAGAGATTACATATCTCTAAATGTAACCCTGACACAGGGAACAAATCCGGTAGAGGTCGGTTACTCTAGTTGGCCTGGATCTCCAGACGACACCCTAAGCTTCTCTTCGAGTGTGGACATGGGGGACGAGGGACCTGTATATACCTTTACATCTGCGGCTATAACCAGCCTTCCTTCTGGTGGGTCTTCGCCCTGGACTATACGCTTTTTAATATATGGCCAGAGTTATGTTGGCGGGTATACCGGGGCCGTTGTTGCGAACTATAGGCAGGCCGTATTGGACACGGTTAACCAGGCAGGACTTGGGGCTTTTATTAATGGGTCTAATCAGATAGAGTTTTCCGGGGCGTCCCCGGCGACCACCCCCGTGGTCTATTTGTACGGGTCCGGGTCCATCTCTAGTTCTATCACTATCACGAAGGTTAATTCCTTTAAGACCAATGCGATACATTCGTTCTGCCTGTTCTATTACGACGATGCCCTGAGGCGTAGCGATTCGATGGTCGGCACAGACACCTCTGTGTTTATACCGTCAATCCCTGAGGATGGTGGGGTATCTGCAGGAACTAATCATCAACAACAGATTACCTGGGAGATCGATCACGAGGCACCGTCGTGGGCTAAATATTGGAGGTGGGGTTATGCCGGAAACAGAAGTGTTACTCAGTTTTGGCAGTACAATATTGAGGGTGTTACAATAGGAACCTCAGGCTTGGCTGGTTATGCCCTTGTTGATATATCAGGCCTGCAGACTATCGCGGACGATACGGCAGGCAATGACAATGTACATGTAAACTCCAATATCGGATCTTACGTTTACGAACCCGGTGACAGGATAAGGTTTATCACCCAGAACGCTGGATCACCTACGGACACTACCGATCTCACCAAGGCTGCCTCGGGGTATGATTATGAGATCAAGGGGTGGGACCAGGCCAATAATCTTATATACATAGACGCCTCGGCTCTCGGCGGAACACCATATACCAATTACAACGGAGATGCTTGTGTGGTTGAAATTTATCGTCCATCGAAAGAGGGTGAAGCTGTGGTATACTATGAAATGGGTCCATTATATGAGGTGTACGAAAGCTCCGGCAGCTATTATCATAGGGGCGACACCCAGGACCAGACAAGCGGTCAGTCTGCTGATGGGATTCATTCAATCGGTGATGTGTATCTTATCACTCGTCAGTTCGCTAATGGGCCATTCACGGCGGCCACAGATCCTGTATTCGTGGAGACTTATAGCTGGTCGGACTTCTACGATTCTGATACTTGGGGAAAGGGAAAGCCTGGCATTGCTTCGGGCATAGGGCAAAAGTATTTAAACAACGTAAGATACAGTAACAAATACTCACCAAATACATTATCAAGTGGATTAGCCGAGTTTGACGGGCTCGACTATAAAACACTATCCAACGACCATGGAAACATAACGGCTATGCGTCAGGTTGGTCATGTGCTCAAGGTTTACTTTGAGCGAAACTCTGCCAGCGTAATGGTAAATAAGGCACAATTTTTGGACGCAGACGGGATCTCCCAAATTGTTAAATCTGATAGCGTCCTAGGAACTGTCGAATATTCAAATTACCATTATGGAACTATTTTCCCAGAAAGTGTTACTCTTATTGATAGGACAGTGTATTTTTATGATATCTATCGCAAAGCGTACGTCAGGGATTCATCCAATGGTGTATTTGCTATATCTAATTACAAGGCCGTTAAGAAATTTTCTGAAGTGTCTGAAGCTCTTCTTACTTCTGGTGTGGGGAATGTTCAGGTCTGGACTGGCTATGATCCAGACAAAGCTTTCGTCTATGTCATGTTCAAAGACTCAAACACCTCCGCCAACGAAGAGGTTATAGTCTTCAATGAAAAGAGAGACAGGTGGGAGTGCACCGTAAGCTTAACAGCTGCGGATTTATTAAGGATGTCGGCCAGAGACCTAATTTCGTTTATAGGTGAAAATCTGTACATACACGACAACAACTCTACCAGGGGGTCGTTCTATGGGTCTACCTATGCGATGTCACTGGATATTATTGTAAATGAGAATGTTGCAACAACTAAAATCCTTGACTCTATATCCTTAAGCACAAACGACGATGGCTGGGAGGTGACTGGTATAGAGATCCCGGCCACAGCACAATACCCAAACGGTATGTATTCCAAGATACCGAACGAGATCTTCACAAACAGGGAGGATGGCATGCATGCCGAGTTCCTTAGAAACATGAAGACATCCTCTAATTCTGAGTCGCTATTAGAACTGAGAGAGGGAGAGCAGCTTCGCGGAAAGATTGCAACCCTTACCCTTGAAAACTCTACAACTTCCGAGGTTGTTCTGTTTGACGTGCTTGTAAATATGAGCGAGAGTAAAATTTAGTATTTTTGTAGAAACATTATATTATGGACTTATTAGGTATAGGCTCATTAATCAAGGGCGGTGTTGATATCGCTAAGATGATTAAGGGGGGTGTCGATTATAAAAAGGGAAAGAAGGAGGTCGAGTCGGCTCTTGACAATCTGAAGTATACCCGTCCAGAGGAGTATGCTCAATTATCCAACCTTCTTAAGCAAAGGGAATCATCTATCCCAACCAGGAGAGAGGCTGCTGAAGATAGGATTAGGCGCGGGACGACGACAGGCACCACTGCTATAAGGCAACTATCCGACTCTCCGGTTGCGGCACTTACTGCTTATGGCGGCCTCAAGGCCAGAGAGACTCAGGCTATTTCTCAACTTGAGGAGCAGTTTGAAAGGATGCGGGATGAGGCCGTTCTTGGGCAGGTTAGCGGCCTTGAGATGGGGGCTCAGTATTCCGATAAGGAGCAGTACTGGAATGAGATGTACAAGCAGCAGGTCAGAGCAAACATGGGGGCTAACCGCATGGGGGCTGGTACCGATATGATGTGGGGTGGAGCTGAAGGACTTGCCTCTACTGGTCTCGATTACTTGGGGACTAAGTATTTATCCGGCAAACTAAACCCGCAGCAATCTACCGACGTTAATGCGTCTGCAGGTATTGGTGGAACAGTTGGAGGAGCAACCGGCGGAGCATCAGCAGGAATAAAACCTTAAAAGCATGACAGACAATTTTCCAGTATTATTTACAGGTAGGGAGGTTTCGTATACTCCGAGAACAACCGGAGAACTCGAGAGATCTACTCAGCGCTTTCATGATAAGTACCTCAAGGGTCAAGAGGTTCAACGAGCAGATCGCCTAAGGGGGGAAGAGTTTTTCTACAAGACGTCTGATATAGACCCCGTCCAGTTATCTTCTGATTTTCTGGCGCAACTACAAGAGGAGGACCTTAACGACTTTAATAATAAGTGGGCTAAGGTTATGGGGGAGCAGGGCACTCTTACCCAATCTCAGAAGTCCCAAATGTTCCGCGAGAGAAAAGCCATGGAAGCCAAACAGGCCAACTGGCTCGCGTCTCAGCAGCGCTTTGAGCGTGATTATGAGATGATGCGTCGTGATGCGGCCAGGAGTGATTCTTTGTATGACAGGGAATCGTTCCTATCTGCGGCTGATAATTTCATGAAGACCGGTGAGTATCAGGGTGGGTTAAGATTTTCTCCAATTCATGCCTCCACGTTTTTTATGACAGACAAAGGATTTTCCGGCACCGAGAAGTGGACCAGGGATCAAACACAGGTTGGGCAGACCCTAAGGACAGAAGAAGTTAAGACCCGGGGCACGATAGAGGAGGCCGAAGAGTATGTGCAGGCCCGAATCGACCAAGACATGGAGAATAACGGGCGTCTCCTTATGGGTATTATAAAGGAATTCCAGGCTGAGGCCGAAGAGGTTAAATCCCAGTACCTAATAATCGGAGAAATAGACACCCCCGAAGAGGAGAACGCTATCATTAGGTACGCGAAGGACAAATATGCACCAATGCTTATACGTAGCAGGGAGGTTAAGCAGCGTGCGCCGGATAGATCTGCGACCAGCAGGACATCATCCACTAGGGATAATTTCGACGTGTACGAATCGGTCTCTGGTGAATTCGTAGAACCTGGCCAGGGTATTGAGTTTGGGGAAACGAAGCCCATAGATGTCCAGGTTAGTAAGCTGGAGCTGCCAGAGGGGATGGAGATTGCAAACACCTCCGTAAAAGTATACCCGGTGGTGGCCGCCAATGGTAAGATCGAGTTTAGGGTAGACCCGAGAAACATAAAGGTCGTGAAGAGATCAAAGAGCTCGGGCGATGCATATAGGGCTACCGGGAAGGTTCCGCAAAAAGATGCGGATGGATTCTACGTTTGGGAGGAGAAGCTCCCAGAGGGTACAAGGGTTGCCGCCAGGGTTGCAGATGTGGCCAACGACCTGAATACGCATTATGGAAGCGACAGGTTCAATACATTGATTAACAGGACATTCCCAGAGTGGTTAGAGGAAGATCCAGACGATATTTATTTAGAGAAGTAAACCATGCCAGAAGAAAAGAGGACATATAAAATCGGTGACAAGACTTATAATGTACCAGTTTCAGAAGTAGACGGTTTTTTAAAGCGTAAGCCTGAGGCTGTGCTGATTAATAAGTACGAGTTCGACGGTAAGACCTATGCCGTTCCCGAAACGGATCTTGATGGTTTTCTTCAAAGAAAGCCAGGCGCTAAGCTGGTCTCGGGGTCAAAAAAAAAAGTCGAGCCGCCCGTTTCCGAAACAAAAGAAGACGTGTCAGCTCTTGGCTCAATTCAAGAGTCGTCACCACTTCCTAGCTCTACAATAGAGTCTATCTTAAGGGGTGAACCAGAGAAGGACCCAATCCTTAAAAGAGCTTCGGAAAAAAGCCCGTGGCTTGCTGCCCCTATTAACCTCTTAACCGGCCTTGTTCACGGCAACTCTTATACTATTATGAAACCACTGGACGGTGCCCAGAAAATATTCTATCGTGGCGTTGGAGAGATAATGTCCGGCAGCATGAATCCGGCAATCAAGGCGGCTGGCGCCAAATTGCTCGTCGATCAGGACAAGCAAAAGACCTGGTGGAAAAGGGCTGAGGAGGCCATGGAAAAATACGCTGAGGAAAAACTACCCCCAAAGATAGGTGCCCCCGGGTCTCCCTATAAAAAAGATATTGTAAGCGACCTACTTTACACGGCTGGCGAACTAGCGCCGTTTATAGGAACCGTGGCTCTAACCCCCAACCCATCCATATTTGGCGTTGGAATGAAGTTGCCACTTAACATGGCAACCATAGGGGGTCTGGAGGAGTATTCTACCTCTGACGATCTTGGTCAGGCGATTAAGGCTGGTGCCATTGGGGCTGGAGATGGGATGGCTTTTACACTGTTGGGTTTTGGTAGCGGAATTGCCGCCCAAAAAATTGGACAACAATTACTGAAGGCCAGCACTCCATGGGCTGCAGAGTTCGGTGCGACCGCCTCGAAGGGCGGGATGATGTTCGGTGGTGGTATGGCTCATGATGTAGCTAAGCAAATATCCGAGGGCGTTAAACCGAATGAGATTGATTGGGAAAGGGCTCGTCATTCCGGCCTGACATTCCTAATGCTGGAGGCTCCTGGCATCGTTAACTCTGCAGTGTCTGTATATAAGCGGGCCCCTAGGGATGTGATGGCCTTGTCGCGCCAGATGGACGCTGCGGCGAATGAACTAAGGAACCGCGCTGTTGAGTATGAGGTAGAGGCATCTAAGGCAAAAACGACAGAGGCTAAAGTCGAGAATTTGCTTGCTGCATCCAATATGCATAAAATGGCCGATATCAAAGCCATGGACGAATTCATTGGGAAAAGCCCTAAAGAGGCCAGAGAGATGGTCGAGAAGTCGGAGTTGAACGATAAGCAGAAGAGAGAGATGCTCGAGCGCATCGATGACTCTGTTATATACTATGAGCAAAAGAAGGTTGAGCAAAAGAAGGCTGAGGAGTTAAAAAAGGCTGAGGAGAAAAGAGAGGAGGCTCGTGGTAGTATTGAGCTGAAGATTGAGGAGGAGGGAGGTAAGTTCGTAGTGCGCCAGGAGGGAACCCCAGAGGGGACGGAGTTTAAGACCCGTGAAGAGGCCGAATCTTTTAAGGAGAAGTTTGAGATTATTACCGGCGGCGACAGGGGGATGGAGTTTAAGGAGAAGAAGAGACTGGACGCTGAAGACGTGGCCGCGGGCAAAAAGAAAAAGATTGAACCTGAAGTAACCAAAGTAGAGAAAGATGCCATTCAAGAGCGAAAAACAGAGAAGGTACCTGTGGCTGAAACACCCGAGGCTGGCAAGGAAGTGGACGGAAAAGTACGGGAGCAAGCCGCAGCAAAAGAAATCATAGCCGAACACGAGAAGTCTGGTGGGGCTACATTTGATACAGCCGGAAAGAATCTGGCGGGTAGCGATATGTCTTCCGTTGGTATATTCCCGGAGCGCACCAGGGTGGTTAAGGGCGAGCTAAAGCCAGAGGATATAACTAAGTTTAAAGAGGAGAATAAAGATCTGCTCGATGGAAATGAGGGTGTACTCGCCATTGGAACTTGGAAAAAAGCTGAGGGGGAGCATGTGCTTGATATTACCGCCCTGACATCTAAAGACCAGGCCATGGAGCTTGGGAAGAAGTACAACCAGGAGGCTATTTATGATCTTAAAACCGGTGAGCTCATTGAGACAGGCGGGACTGGTGCTCCGATAGAGGGCGTTAGGCCAGAAGTGGATCGTATAGCTGACGTACGAGGCAGGACCGGTCAGCAGAACGAGGCCTTCTTTACGGAGAAAGCAGAGACTGCATCAAGCGATGTCCCATACGAGCCCGTGATCAAGATTGACAAGGAGACTCCAGTGGCCAAGGCGTATGATACCTATTCTGCCGGCGGCAATTTTACCGGCCATATATCCAAGATGATACCGGGTTTCCAGGAAAAACAAATCCGTGTTGGAGAGGCTATCGTGGCCAGTGGGAAGAAAAGCTTCCTGGATATAGGGGCGTCTGAGGGTGGCCTTGTAAAAACTGTTGCCTCTCAGGATCCAAGTATAAGGGCTGTCGCGGTTGATCCGAACAGTCAGATGAAGAAGAATTTTGAGTCTACTCCAGAGGTTAAGAACGCTGAGTTCAGACAGGAGGCTTTCCAGGGTTCATGGACTGAGGCCGATGGAACGAAGATTAAGGAGTTCAAGCCAGAAAAGAAGTTCGATATCATCAACGAAGACTTCACCTTTCAGTTTGTAAACAACAATCGTAAGAAGCAGGTAGAGGGTGTAAAAGAGATGTTGGCTGAGGACGGTATATTCATCACCTCAGAGAAGTTTATAACTGAGAACAAGGAGGCTAACGAGGCCAAGAAAGCCAAGCATCAGGAGAAATATTTTACTCGAGAGGAGCGTACCGCTGACAAGGAAGGCATCGTTACAGGCATGGAGAAGGATATGGTGAAAGACACCGAGTACTTCGAAACACTAAAGGATAACTTCAAATATGTGGAGGAGTTCTGGAACGCTGGAGAGTTTAAGGGGTTTGTTGCGTCAGACAGTAAAGCATCTATAGAAAGCTTCAGGAAGAATGTAGGAGATCTGACTACGGAGTTCACAGATAAGGCGTCCAGGACGGCTACCGGCGGTCCTCCGGTGAAACCCCCAAAACCCCCCAAACCTCCAAAGGATGAAATCCCTGAACTACCCGATCCAGAAGGGAAGCCTGAGCGACCGGTTATGGAGGTGATTAGGGAGCGAGAGGCCGCAAGGGAAAAGGAGGCTAAGATTATTAAAGATAGGGGTAGGATGGCGTGGGAGTATGTCCTGTACGACCAACTAGAGCCGTTCAAGAAGAGAGTCCTTAAGGCGGGTAAGGAGGCTGGGGCTCGCAAGGAGGCTCGTCGCGTGGTGGACCGCAAGAATGTGGAGAAGGGATCTAAGGCACAGACAGCTGTTGAGTTTTCAGAAATCTTAAAAGATGTTGGTGGACACTTGTTTGGCAAAATGACTCCCAAGCAAATGAGGCTTATTTCTGAGTATAATGATATTCGTAGGACAAACGAGCTCTACAAGTCCCGTAAGGCATTTGGAAAGAAGGAGCTTCTGGAGGAGGGTGGATTGACCCATCGCCAGGCTGAGGAATTCCTTACAAAGGTTAAGAATAAAGATCCTGAGATTGTTAAGGATTATGGGGATTATAATCCGAAGGAGATTATAGAGGCGTCTGATAAGTTCAACCAGACTTATCGCGACATGCTTACAGAGATGAAGAATGAAGGGCTTATAACCAAAGAGGCTTACGACCAGATAGTATTTGAGCACCCATACTATTCTCCTCGTAAATACATGGATGTTATAGACAAGATTGACATCCAGGGATCGTTGAGTGGAGTAGAGGCCCTGAAGGGCGGGTCTGAGGGGGCTAAATTTGTAGATGCTCCTAGTCTATTATTCGAAGCTATATCTCGTAAGAATAATCTTATTGCTAGGGCCCGCACATTCAGAGCCATGGAGAAATTTATAGATAAGGCCAGCCCGGACTTCATGCGTAAGGCCAGGTATACCCCTGAGTTTGTGGAGAAGTTGAAGAAGAAGGAAGAGGGTGACCCATGGATAGAGCCTCAGTTTGAGCCAACCCCAAGAAACATGGAAGCCGTGGATTATATAGATGCCAATGGCATGCGTAAGCGATTCTTTATTGACGCGGATGTTCATAAGTATTTCGAGCAGCAGCCGTTCAGTGATTTTTCAAGGAAGGTGTTAAACGCATCGGGCTGGCTATCTGGCACTAAGCTGCTTAAGGCGTCCGCCACCGGGTACAACCCTGAGTTCTTGGTGAAGAATATACCTATTGACATGATGCATATCCTCATGACAACGGATGCATATACCGGCGTCCTGGCCGTTGACTTTCCTATGATTATGGCCGACATGGGTGCTGTAGCGAAAGACGCTGCTAATCGTACCGGGACGTACAAGGACTATATTAAAGAGGGCGGTGGCATGAGAATGCTTACCGGCGAGGGTAAGCTTCGAGAGGGTAGGTCTGAGCATAAATTAAAGAAGACCAGGCAGGCGGTGGAGGCCTTGGAGGATCTAGCGTCCTATCCTGGTGAAACCTCTGAACTTCTGACTCGTCTGGCCTTACGTAGGCGTCAGCTTATTAACCTAAAGAGGGAGTTTAAGAAGGAGAATGGTAGGGAGCCGGACGCTAAGGAGCTGCAGGAGCTGCAGATGGATGCCACGGCCTTTGCCCGCAACTACCTTGATTTCGAACAGGGGGGTAGGCTGGTCAAGGTGGCTGACTCTGTGATTCCGTATTTGAACGCCGGGTTCCAGGTTACCAGGGGCAGTCTGCGTGCAGCCGGTAATAAACCAGCCCTGTTTTCGGCCAAGGTTATGCAGCTGGCAGGTACGGCTGCGGCTATTACAGCCTGGAATATGGGACTGATCTCAACTAAGAATATAGATGAGGACATGGCTGAAGGTATGAAGCACGCTTACCTTAATGATATCTCTGACGAGGTTAAGGCTAAGAACTTTGTGGTTATGACTCCGAAGAAATACACCGACGCCGCTGGTAACGAAAGATATCTGTACTGGAAGATTCCTAAGGACAACATGCAGGAGCTGATCACCGGTATAGCTGAAGATGGCATCCACAAGAAGGTTCTTGGGGAGGACTTTGGTGGGTATCTTACCCCGCGTAGGCTCAAGGAGCTGCAGGCAAGTGTGCAGTCGTTTACCAATGTGGCCAACACGCCCCCAATGGTAAGAGGAGCCCTTGGATACACACTGAATAAGGACATGTACTATAAGGCGCCAATTTGGCCCTCGGCCGATGGGGCTGGAGATTACGGCAGGGATAAAGGCCTGGAATTTCTGGCCGATACACCTGAGAGATACAAGGCCCTTGGTAAGATCCCATTACCAGGCGGGCATAGATTATCACCTATGAGATCGCAATACGTTGCTAAGCAGTTCTTTACAGAGAGCAACGTAATTGCAACCGGTATTGGTGAATTAATGGACAGGGGAATCGGAGGGGTAAACCAGGAGCTGAAGACGGAGTATACCCCTGACGAGGTGGAGCAGTTGAAGAATGATCCGTTCAGGAGAAGGTTCATTAAGGCTACGTACCCGGGTGCATCGAATCGTGATTATGGTACCAACACCCAGGAGTATAACAAGCTCAAAAAGGTGCATGACGATGGGCTGAATGAGCTCATTATGAAAGAGGCTCCAATGGAGGATGTAATGAAGTACCTGGACGGGATCCTGGAGGAGGATAACTTTAGCGTTACAGCTGGCCAGGAGTACAAGAGGCTTCTTCGTAGATACGAGAAGAAGGTTCTCAAGCCATCTGCAGCCAAGTGGATCCAGGGCCTTCAGTATGAGCCGGCAATTCCTAGGGCAGAGGATCTGTTTGAGCAGTGGATGATTATGAACGATGAGATGCGCAACTGGCTTATTGAAGAAGCCCAGGTTGCTGGTGTCCTTAGCGAGACAACAGCCAACAGGTTCTTCGAGCTTATGGATCAGTACGAGCAGGAAGTAGAGGAGCGACTTCCTGACGAGTCAGAGCCGGGCGAAGCGAAAAACAATAGCACCAAAAAGTAGTATCTTTGCATAGAGTGTAGTTTGAAATTTAAAGTTTATATATATGGCAGCAATTACGATTACAGATTTAGGGAATGACATCCAGGTTCAGATAACCGGGACAACTATTCCAGCAGTCACGAAGTATACTTTCAACAAGATAAGTATGCGCGTGAAACAGACCAACACACTGGTCTACATCACTAACTCAGATAGCTTCATCCAGGGCAAGGACAACAAGGTCGTTGAGCTGGACTATTCTGAGGTCACCTCACCCTCTTATGCCGATAACGACGCGCTGTATGCCGGCCTTATAAGCATGATGGGAACTACATCCCTGGGGGGTTCGTCTTCCGGCGGTGGGGGCGGTAATAATACCTGGAGCACGAAGTCCGGCGACTTTATAGCGACCCCTACGGTTAGTACAAAAACAATTACCGTTACCGGTCTACCCTGGACCCTTGAGGCTGGAAATGTTTCCCTTATTGAGAAGTACGACTCTTCCGGCAATAAAGAGACCCTTGACATTTCACCAATCTCAGTTTCTGGGGGGGTGATTACTCTTTCCGATGAGGATAATTTTGCGTCTGGGGATTCAGTTGAGGTCACACTGATTGGGCCCGATAAGGCCTACGACAAGGCAACTGATTCTCAGCTGTCGTTCCGAATTAACCCTGAGTATGAGCATTATACATCAGTAGAACACTTGGTTAGTGAAGCTGATCTTGGTATTACAGCTACTGCTGATGGTACTGATACTGATACTCTTACTGATGCGGATGGTGGCTTTAGTGTCGCAAGTGTAGCAGTTGGTTTTGAAGCATATAGTGAAGAAGAAGACACTGCTGCAACTGTACTTAGTGTAGATAGTGCTACTGCTATTACTACAGATGCAATTACAGACTGGACAGGAGATACTTATTGGTTACCTGAGTGTAAACGATTTGTGATACCTACAGAAGGTTTTAATCACATGACAATACACGCTCGTCTTTCTACTGATGATGTTAATAATGTAGCATATTGTAAAATATATGGAACTCTTGATGCAGATGCAGACGATACTGATGATACATATTGGGTAGACTTATCTACTGATATATTTGGAGGAGCTACTTTATCTGCAACTAACGATACTACAGAAGGATTGTATTTTGTAGATACTTCAAGACCGATGCTTAAGTATATGATTAAGATTGTGGCTGAGGTTATTGATGGTGGTGCCGCTGCCGCAGCAGCAAATGATTTTGATATTTATATTAAAAAATCCAGTTAATTATGGCAAATATAGGATTTACATATTATGACGAATTCCCGGTTAAACCCCAACCAACTTTACAAGAGTTGATTGCGGCTTTATCTGGACAGCAAAAAGTAGCTATTTTAAATGGCTTTGTAAAAAAGACTCTACCCAAGAAACTTGCCTATGATGTACCTGGATTAAAGAGAGAAGTAGTTGCCAGATTATATAGAGCAATAGATGAAATAGAAGAAACCTCTCGTTCTTTGATGAGAGGAGAAGTGCTTATAACCCCAGCAGAAATAGATCAGGTTACTGGAGAAGAAATTACTCCAGCTGTCTATAATACTCCCCCTGCAAATGCAACTGCATTGCTTAGTACAGTAGCAGATGAATTTTCTGATATATTTACAGAAGCACAGGTTAGTGCGGTGTTGCAAAAAATGGTTGCTTATAGCAAGTGGGATGGTAGTGGAGACTGGGCATTTTATTCTTCAGAAGTAATTAAGTAATATGACTACATATAGTACAAGTAATGTTTCACCAGATGAGATAGGATCTCCAGGGGGTCCTTATAATTGGAACGATATGCTTGGTTCTATTAGTGCCGCTAGGGTTCCTACATCTAATGCTCCACAATGGACCAATATAACTTTAGATGGATTTACAACACAGGCTCTTGCATTTGATACAAATGATTATATAGATCTTTTTGTGCAAACAAGTCATGGAGCTAAGCTTAATGAAATTATAGATAATCATATTCATTGGACTATCGCTAGTAATGATGCAGGAGATGAATTCCAATTTCAACTTACTGGTGTAGGGGCTGGTGTAGGAGATTCTTTTCAATCAATCGGTACACTTACTAGTGGAGATTATGTGCTTCAGGGAGATGAGGCAGGGGTACACAATCTATTAGAAATTGGAGATATTCCTGCAATTAATACTACAGTTAGTTCTATATTTATTCTTAGACTTACTCGTATTGCTCCTGATGATGGGGATGATACTGCTGAGAATATATATGTATTGTTTAATGATAGTCACATGAAGTTTGATCAAAGTGGCAGTCGTCAAGAATATGTGAAATAATGAGTATATATAGAAGAGGAAAGCCTTTGGATAAAAATTTGGTGTTCGCAGAATATTTTTCGAGTGAACAGGAGGTGAGGCGTAATCCTAATATAACTGATGTAATATTAGGAACTGGGAACATATCTGGTGGTAAGTGGCTATCTTCGCTGGCTACATCATCAACAGTTAATGTTAAAGGGATTAATTTACCAATAGGTCAAGATGTAACTTTTAGATTTAAGTGTCGCCCCACAAATGTAACACCGTCAAGTACTAATTATTTTCTTGACATGCGACTTGGTTCTAGTGCTGGATATATTGGGTGGAGTACGATAGGGGCGCTGCTTGCTAATTCGCTTTTTACAAGCGTTACATTTTATATTAACGGTGTAGTAAATGGTAGTTTGTCTGGATTTGAAAATCAGTGGATTGATGTTGTTGTTACAGCAACTACACAAATTGAAAGAATTAGTGCTTTTTCTGTTTCAAGATTTAACGCAGGAACTACTCAAAGTTCCATTGATTTTGATTCTATCGAAATTTACAACAAAGCCCTCACCGCCGAAGAAGTATCAAACCTGTACAACGATGCGAGGTATAAGGTGCCGAGTTTGGAGCATGGTGAAGGATTAAGCGCAGAGATGACTATTGGGTGGGATGCTCCGGGTTTCTGGAATCTGACAATTCCTGAAATGAGCTATGTTAATGGACTTACAGTTGTTAGTGGAACTGGCGCTGTTGCTGCTCAAACTTTCTGGGAAATCGGTAAAAATTATTCTATCTCAATAACGGTAGAGGATCTTGCTGGCGGAACATTACGAGCATGTTATGATGGAACAGGAGCCGGAACAGCACCACTTATACAGGCTAACGGTACATATGAATACTACTATGAACCAGATACGGGAACTGGGATGTATTTATATTTCGGAGCTTTTACAGGCGTGATCACATCTCTATCTATTAAAGAAGTAGTTGTCAATCCAACCTCCAAAATCCTCCACGTTAACTCGTTTGATGGTGTGTGTAGGAATCTATTGAGTGGGGATTATTTGGAGGCTGTACGTCCTACTGGAGCGACTTTATTTAATGCTGGTACTGGGGGTGATGCTGTAGTGACCTATTCGAATGGATTAGTAAATATAACACAAACATCATCTCCTTCTGAAAACTACAGACCTACAATAAAATTTAATTTCTCAGCCTCTCCCGGAATAACTGTTAACAAAAAATATAACGTATTTTTTAGATCACGACTTAATTCCGGATCAGTGAGATTATTGGCTGGTATTCCAATAAGAGTTGGTGGGGTTATAGCTGAAGAGGATCATTATAGGGATCATATTTTTACTAATGAAGAGTATTTTCAGGCTGTTTTTACGGCTGGAGACTCACAGCTAGAGGTAACTGTATATCTGAATGGATCAGATGCTGATGCATTCGATTTAGATATTTATGATTTTTATATTCAAGAAGTCATTCCTGAAGTAGAATTAACAGATGTTGATGTTGTTAAAGAAGGATCGGTTAGAGTGCCGAGGTTTAATGGAGATACGTCTAAGATTGATTGTGGGGATTATAATGATCTGACCGGGGATATTACGTTTTTAGGTTGGTTTGATATTAAGAATCTTGGACGCTCGATTTTGCAAGGAAGATTTTTTGATAATGGGCGATTAATCATAAGGGGTACTACACCAGATGACACAGCTGTTACATCAAATGCTTCAGATTATTCTATTACTACTACTGCGGTACCTTTTAACGAATGGCTTCATTTAGCCGTAACAAGAAAGGCTGACGGAACTGTTGCAATATATTATAATGGAGAAGAAGTTGGTACTGTGTCAAGTGATTCTGGAACTCCTGTTGCAGGGTCTACCAATATGATTATTGGTAATCAAAACGCGGGCAGTCGGGGTTTGAATGATTTAATGGGGGAAGTAATCGTCTTAGAAGGCTTACTCACACCAGAAGAGATCAGTCGATACTACACATCCACCAAACACCTGTATAACAAATAATTAGATATGGCAAATATATTTGAATTCGACGCAAGGAAAGGAAGCTTAATTAATCCCATTTCTGGTGAAGTTGGAGTTGCTACAGATTATAATTTCGTTAGAAGAGAAAAAGGAATTGCCTTGGGGGATGTCGGCCAATCAGATAGGGCATATGTTTTATATAGCGATATCCCTACCCTAACTATTGGTAGCGGTAAATCAATAGAGCTTTGGGTGAAGATTCTTGCTTTAGGAGATGCGGCCTTCTGTTGTATTGGTAACGACACTTATGTAAACTATGAAGATAATATTGGAATACGTTGTAATAATTCTCCACGGGTTTTTATGGTATTTTATAATGGAACAGTCAAAAGTGTTGCTAATCCCAATTACGAGTTAATGGAATGGAATCATGTTGTAGCGATATATGACGAGGCTAACTCAATGATGCATATATATATCAATGGAGTTGAGGTTGATTCTGAAGCCATCACAGCGATTTCTGATTTCAGTGGATATGATGAAATATCAGTAGGATCATATTTGAACGGTGCATATTTAGAGGGGAATAAAGAAATAGGCAGGGTGCAGATATACGATAAGGCGCTGTCGGCTAAAGAAAGAGCCAAGCTCTACAACGAATTTTTAATAGCGAGTCCTACCACACGCATCGTGGAGTAAGTTCGGGCAAAGGGAAAAGATAAAACAATACAATAAGATATGGCACAATTACTACCTAAAGCACATGATTTAAGTCATCTTGTCGATTCGAGGATTGGTAATCCTGATGCTGATGTGAATACTGATGTTTTTGATAGCTTTGATTTATCGAACGACTCTCATTGGTTCGATGCGGGGGCTATTACTGGATCAACCCAGAATACAATGACTCTTACTGGGATCGGTGGGAGAGCCACTGCAAACAATAGCCCTCATTCTATGGTTGGTGGAAAAACGTATTTAATAAAATATGATTTTTCTATGACCAATCAATTAATGCTTGTTGATTTATATGCGGTCGATGGATTACAAGCTACATCCCCCCGGGAGCAAATGATTAACAGCACCCTAGGAGATAAGTCGGGATGGGTTATTTATACTTGTCCATATACTGTTGGTGGGTTCTATGTGAGACAAGGGGCTTCTGAAGCTGGGGTGCTTACTATAAACACTCTTGAAGTCACTGAATGGGACGGAGAAGAAGTAAAACCAGAGGTTACTAATATAACAGAAGGGTCAGCCGCAGATGTTACAGTTACAACAGATGGAAAAGATGTCAGTGTATCAATGGTTGATAATTCAGGTAGCGAAGGATTTAGACCAAGCTGGCAATGGCCGCTACATGAAACTATATTAATTGGGGAAAGGGTTAAAATATCTGTTACCCTTGAAGTTGTTAGTGGGACAGTATTATTGTACGGATGTGGTTTTGGCAGTACAGAAAGAACAAGTGTTTCTAATATTGGGACAACATTATCTCCCGGAATATATCATATAACAGGAGAATACGCAACTGGAGTCGGTGGAGATAGTTTAATATTCTGGATTGATGGTGCTGATGATAATTTTGTGGCTAATATAACGGGTGCATCTCTTAAAAAAGTCACAGGACTCGTAGC
>Ga0180437_10001096_pt1 | contig 47567 bp, 41 predicted proteins | sample SS_ome_4_FD_132410 | JGI IMG/M metagenome (GOLD analysis project Ga0180437, IMG submission 132410) | Hypersaline lake sediment archaeal communities from the Salton Sea, California, USA - SS_3_D_1 metaG | ecosystem: Environmental > Aquatic > Non-marine Saline and Alkaline > Hypersaline >... | reverse complement strand
TCGCCGCGCGTGGCTGCCCGGGTCAGCAGGCCCGCCTCGTAGGTCAGCGAGACGGCCACGCCGTCGATCTTCGGGTCGACGAGATAGTGCAGCGCCCTCTCGCCGAGCCCCCGCCGCACGCGGGTGTCGAACTCGCGCAGCTCCGCTTCGCTGTAGGTGTTGTCGATGCTCAGCATCGGCGAGCCGTGCACGACGGCCTGGAATCCGTCGATCGGCTCGCCGCCGACGCGCTGGGTGGGCGAGTCGGGGCCGACCAGTTCGGGGTGGTCGGCCTCGAGGGCCTTCAGTTCGTCCAGCAGGCGGTCGTATTCGCGGTCGGATATCTCGGGAGCGGCCTCGACGTAGTAGAGGCGGTCGTGGCGGCGGATGAGGTCGCGAAGCTCTTCGATGCGTTCTGCGGATTCGGACATGGTGAGGGTCCGGGGCGGCGGAGCGGGGGGCCGACTGCCCTCGCCAGACCGCAAGCGGCCCCGCCGGTGCGCGGGGGGCCTACTTCGGGACGAGGCAGAGGAACTTCATCTCGCCGTCGCCGGTGTTGCGGAATTGGTGCTCGTCGTTGGGGGCGACGTAGATGCAGTCGCCCGCCGCGACGGGCTTCTCGCCGTCGGGCGTCAGCGCGACGCCCGCCCCGGCCAGCACGTACACCTCGTGCTCCCAGTCGTGCGTGTGGCGCGGCGTGTGCCCGCCGGGGGCGAGGGTGAACTGGCGCATGTGGAAGTTCGGCGCCTCCTCGGCCTCGTGGATCAGAAGGCGGATGGTCACGTCGCTGGCGCCGTCCATCTCGACGGGCTCGGCGGGCACTTCCTCGGCGGTCTTGATGATCATCTTGGCGTCTCCCGGCTTCGCCTTCGGCTACGCCGTGGCAAGCCTTCCTCTCTGTCTGTCCTCTGTGTCTCTGCGTCTCTGTGTCGCACAGCATCTTCGCCCTCCCGCGGAACGGGCGAGCTCGCAGTGCTGGGCGGTTAGATCCACTCGTCGCCCCAACGGGCGTAGACCCACTGGGCTCCGTGGAGTTCGTAATCGACGTACTCGTGCTCGGCGAAGAGAATCGCCGCCTCTCGGCGCGCGGATTCGGGGGAGTCGGAGCCGTGGATGAGATTGTATCTCTTGGACATGCCGAAATCGCCGCGGATCGTGCCCGGCTCGGCGTCGGGCCCGAACGTCGCCCCGAGCAGCTTTCGGCAGACGGCGACGGCGGCCTTGCCCTCCAGGACCATCGCGACGACCGGCGAGGCGGTGAGGAAGGCCATCAACGGTTCGTAGAAGTCCTTCCCCTCGTGCTCGGCGTACATCTGCCGGGCCAGCTCCTTGGTGACCCGGAGTATCTTCATCGCGACGATCTTGAGCCCTTTCTGCTCGAACCTCGCGACGATCCGCCCGACCAGTTGCCGCTGCACGGCGTCGGGCTTGAGGACGATCAACGTTCGTTCCATTGCACACTCCCTGTGGCGTCATCGGCGAGGCCGGAACCGAATGTAGGCTGCGCGCGGCGCGCGGTCAAGGCCGGACCGCCACCGACAGCGACGCGACCCCCTGTTGGTCCGTTTGGCCCGATTCCGCCTTACGAAGCCTATTGACAGCCATCCGGCGCGTCTCTATCATGATGAGGCTTGAGACGGGCCGGGCGGCCCGGATGGCGAAGGAGCCTCGGAGATGGCGGGCGAACTGGCGGGCAAGACGATCCTCCTGGTGGACGACGATCGGGACATCCTGACGACGATGGAGTCGGCCCTGGACGAGTTGGGGCCTCAGATCGTCACGGCCGGCGACGGCGACACGGCGCTGGAGCTGGCCCAGGAGCACTCGCCGGACCTGGTCGTCGTGGACATGATGCTGCCGAAGCGGAGCGGATTCCTGGTGATGGAGAAGCTCAAGCGAGGCAAGAAGCGATCCGACCCGCCCAGGATGATCATGATCACGGGCAATCAGGGCATCCGGCACAAGGCGTACGCGGAGAGCCTCGGCGTGGATCGGTATCTCAACAAGCCGTTTCGCATGGAGAAGCTGATCGATTGCGTCAAGGAGCTGCTCGCCTGAGGCCGATAACCGTTAGGCAGTCGTTTGCGAAAAAGCTTGTACGGGCGACAGAAACACTGTACAAGACGTGCTGGAAAAAGAGTCGGAACAGGAAAAACGGAACGTAAGGAAGGCTGAGAGAAGAAAGGCAGAAAGGTTCGGCTCGTCGTTCGGTGGGCAAGTGGCCTAGCGGCGGCCAGGTACAGTGGCGTATGAGCATTACACTCGAAGCGAAGAAACAGATCGTAGAAGAGCATCGCCTTCACGACGGCGATACCGGATCGGCGGAGGTCCAGATTGCGCTGCTGACGGCGCGGATCAACCACCTGTCCGATCACCTCAAGACGCACAAGAAGGATCACTCCTCCCGCCGGGGTCTTCTGAAGATGGTGGGGAAGAGGACCAGCCTGCTCAAGTACCTGTCCAACAACGCCCCGGATCGCTACCGGCAGATCATCGGTAAGCTGGGTCTGCGGAAATAGGCCTCCGGGCCTGAGGGCGTTGTCCGTCGTCGGCCCGTCCGGCGAAGTCGCGGCATGAGCGCGTTGCGTCTCTCCGCGCCACGGCTTCATTGGCCGCTACCACGTTGTCCCCCACGGCAAGCCAAGGGCGCCGCAGCCACGCTGCGCAGCCGCCCGGGAAGGAAAATGTCAGATGACCGTGAGAGTTGAGAGAGAGATTGCAGGCAGGACGTTGTCTTTGGAGACCGGCCGGGTGGCCAAGCAGGCCCACGGGGCCGTCTGGGTCAACTACGGCGATACCGTCGTTCTGGCGACGGTGCTGTCGTCGCCCCCCACGCGGGAGTTGGACTTCTTTCCGCTGTTCGTGGACTATCGCGAGTATCAGTATGCCGCCGGGAAGGTGCCGGGCGGCTTCTTCAAGCGGGAAGGCAGGCCCTCGACCAAGGAGATCCTCACCTGCCGAATGATCGACCGCCCGATCCGCCCGCTGTTCCCCAAGGACTTCATGAACGAGGTCCAGATCCAGTGCATGGTCCTGTCGACCGACAACGAGAACGACCCGGACCTGCTGGCCATGATCGGCGCGTCGGCGGCCCTGACGATCAGCCCGATCCCCTTCCAGGGACCGGTCGGCACGGCGAAGGTGGGCTATCGCGACGGGCAGCACATCATCAACCCGATGCACACGGATCTCGAAGAGAGTGAGATGGAGCTGATGGTCTGCGGCCCGTCGGAGGCGCCCAACATGCTCGAGCTATGGGGCCTGGAGGTCAGCGAAGACGTCGTCGCCGAGGGAATCGAGAAGGGCTTCGAGGTCTGCACGACCGTCATCGAGATGATCAACGAGATGGCCGAGCAGGTTCCCTCCGAAACGATGGAGTACGAACCAAAGGCCGTGCCCGAGCAGTTGATCGGCGCCCTGGCCGACAAGTTCGGCGGCCGCATGCACGAGGCCAAGCAGATCGTCGCCAAGGTCGAGCGGGGCGAGGCGATGGGCGCGATACGCGAGGAGGCCCTCGCCGAATTCTGCCCCGAGGACGTCGAAGAGCCCGAGTACACGCCGTGGCAGGTGAAGGAGGCGTTCTTCCGGGTCGAGGGCAAGATCCAGCGGAAGATCATCCTGGGCGGCAGCCGCCCGGACGGGCGCGGCATGGAGGACGTCCGCCCGCTGGAGATCGAGGTCGGCGTCCTGCCGCGGACGCACGGGTCGGCGATCTTCAGCCGCGGCGAGACGCAGGCGCTGGCGACGGCGACGCTGGGCACGCCTCGCGACGACCAGGTCGTCGACGGGCTGCTGGACGAGTACAAGAAGAAGTTCATGCTCCACTACAACTTCCCGCCGTTCTCGGTGGGCGAGATCCGTCCGATCCGCGGGCCGGGCCGGCGCGAGATCGGGCACGGCGCGTTGGCCGAGAAGAGCCTCCAGTGCGTCATGCCGCCGGTGGACGACTTCCCGTATACGGTTCGGATCGTGGCGGACATGCTGGGCTCGAACGGCTCGACGTCGATGGCGACCATCTGCGGCGGGACGCTGGCGCTGATGGACGCGGGCGTGCCGATCAAGGGCCCCGTCGCCGGCATCAGCATCGGGATGGTCAGCGAGGGCGACGAGTGTGCTCTGCTCACCGACATCGTCGGAGAGGAGGACTTCCACGGCGACATGGACTTCAAGGTCGCCGGCACGAAGGAAGGCATCACGGGCATCCAGTTGGACATGAAAGCCCGCGGCATCCCGCACGACCGGATGCGGAAGACCCTCGAGCAGGCCCGCCAGGCCAGGCTGTTCATCCTCGACAAGATGGCCGAGATCATCCCCGCCCCGCGCGAGGAGCTGAACCAGTACGCCCCCAGGATGTTGATTATCAAGATCGACCCGATGAAGATCGGCAAGGTCATCGGCCCGGGCGGCAAGACCATCAACGGCATCCAGGATGAGACGGGCGCCACGATCGACATCGAAGACGACGGCACGATCTACATCGCCTGTGCCGAGGCCGAGGGCGCCGAGGCGGCAAAAGCCGCGGTTGAGGGCTTGACGGCGGAGGCCGAGCTTGGCAAGATATATACCGGCAAGGTCGTGTCCATCACCGACTTCGGCGCCTTTATCGAGATCCTCCCCGGCCAGGACGGTCTCTGCCACGTCAGCGAGCTGAGTCGTGATTACGTCAAGAACGTCACCGACGTGGTCAACCTCGGCGATACGCTCGAGGTGAAGGTGATCAACATCGACGACCAGGGCCGGGTCAAGCTCTCCCGCAAAGCCCTGCTGGGCGGCGACGACGAGGAAGGCGGCGAGGGCGGCGGGTCGTCTTCGTCCGAATCGCGTGGCCGAAGCAGAGGCCGAGGCAGAGGCCAGGGCCAAGGCGGCGGCAAACGCCGTCGCCGCTAGTGAGCCGTCAGCTCCGTATGCAGCGTTGACGCCGCGTCATCTGCTCGTGGAGATATATCGAATTTGGCGCTCGGCCGCCTATCGGTCGCCGCCGCATTTGTTTCGCGGCGGACGTGCCGCCGGGCCTGGGCGCAGCCGTACGTATACCCGTGTGCCGGTGTGGGCGCGCGGTTGGTTGTGGGTCCAGGTATCTCCGCGGTCCGTTTCGTTTGGGACGGTCGGATGCCATGTGCCCCGCGAGCTGGCCCGGCGCGTTTGCCGGTCGCGGGGAATCGGGCACGAAGGAGGTGACCCTCATGCCCACCGGAAAGGTCAAGTGGTTCGATCCGAAGAAAGGGTACGGGTTCATCATCGGCGATCAGGGCCAGGACGTCTTTGTCCACTACACGGCCATCGTCGGAGACGGGTTTCGCGCGTTGAAGGACGGCGAGACGGTCGATTACGAGCTGGTCAAAGGCGACAAGGGCTTCCAGGCTCGCAACGTGAACCGGCCCGCCCCAGGGGCCTTCGCCGCCGGCGAGCAGCCGTCGGCCTAGGCCGCCACGACGCCCTGCCGGCGTGAGATCGGACGATCTCCCCGTTGGGGGTCCCCAGCCCAACGCCGAGGACCGTTCATGGCGAACTGGTGGTGGTTGCTGGTCGGTGCGGCGATCGCCGGCCCGATCGGGATGGCTGTCGCCTTGCTGGCCACTCGACGCGCTTGGCGAAACGCCCGCCGGCTTGCCGCCCGGGCCCGGGGGCACGATCATCTCGCCGAGCTCGGCCGCATCGCCGGCGGGCTGGCCCACGAGATCAAGAATCCCCTCTCAACGATCAACGTCAATCTGCGCCTGCTGGCCGAGGACTTGGCGCGCCATCGCGACGACGAGCACCAGCGATGGCTCCGACGGCTCGGCGGGGTGCAGGAGGAAACCGACCGCCTCCGCACGATCCTCGACGATTTCCTCCGTTACGCCGGCAAGTACGAGATGGTCTTCGCGCCCGCCGACCTGCGGCGTGTGGTCTCCGAGCTGATCGATTTCTTCGGCCCCCAGGCCGCTGACGCGCATGTCGTGATCCGCTCGGCCCTGCCCGACGGGCCTGTCCGCTGCGAGGTCGACGAGAAGCTCCTCAAGCAGGCCCTGCTGAACCTCATGATCAACGCCGTGCAGGCGATGGACAAGGGCGGCGAGTTGCTGATGAAGGTCGACGGCGGGGCCGACCGGGCGACCGTCGAGGTCATCGACACGGGTCCGGGCATCGCGCCGGAGGAGGTGCCGAGGATCTTCGAGGTCTACTACTCCACGAAGAAGCGCGGCACGGGCCTGGGCCTGCCGACCACCCGACGGGTCATCCGCGAGCACGGCGGCAGCATCCGTCTCGAGTCCGAGCCGGGCAAGGGCACGCGCTTCGTCATCTGCCTGCCCCTGACCGCCGCCGACCGCGTCCAGCCGACGACATGACGCCCCCTCCACTACAACGACCCGAAAGGCGGGGATCGGGATCCCCGGGACCCGACGACCCAACGGACTCCGACATTCCACGGAGACCCTCATCCTCCCTTGCTGACATCCCCATCCTGACCCCCGCGCGAGGCGACCGCCATGCCGCCGCTCCGCTGCTCGCCTCCGCCATCGACGGCGCCCTGCCCCATCTGCCCCCACCGGCCGGCTGACCGTCCTCGCCAACGACCCCCAACGCCACACCGCCTCCGCACCGGTCCTCGCCGAGCTCGTCCGCCGCGTGCCACCGGCGCGCATCCGGCTGGTGATCGCTTCCGGCACGCACGACACACCCGTCTCTCAGCGCGAGGCATTCGAACGGGCCCTCTGCGGCGGGGCCGCACCGGCCGACCTGGCCTGGCATGACTGCCGCAGCGCCGATCTGGTCTCGATCGGCCCGGGCAGCCGATGGCGCGGCCATCCGTGGCTGCTGGACTGCGACGGCATCCTCACGATCGGCAGCGTCGAGCCACACTACTTCGCCGGATACACCGGCGCCCACAAGACCGCCACCGTCGGGGCCGCCTCCCATGCCGACGTCGAAGCCAACCACGCAGGCGCCCTGTCACCCGAGGCCAGGCCCTGTCGCCTGACGGACAACCCTGTGGCCGCCGACATCTTCGCGATGCTGGAGGCCCTCGAGTCAGCCCGCCCCGTCGCCGCCATCAACCTCGTCCAGGTCGGCCCGGCCGTCCTCGCCGCGGCGGGCAGCCGCCCCGCCGATGCGCTCGCCGCCGCCGTGCCGCACGCCGAGGCGGCTTTTGTGCGCCGGATCGACCGCCCGGCCGACGCGATCGTCGCCGAGGTCACCGGGCCGCTCGGGCACACGTTCTACCAGGCCGACAAGGGCATCAAGAACACCGAGTGGGCCGTCCGCGACGGCGGGTGCCTCGTCCTGGTCGCCCCCTGCGGCGGGGGCATCGGCCAGGACCACTTCGTCTCGTTGCTGCGACAGGCACCGACGCACGCGGAGGCGGTCGCGATCGTGGCGGCCCGCGGCTACCGATTGGGCGACCACAAGGCAGTGCGACTGCGGCACCTGACCGACCCGGCCGAGCGGGGCGTGCGGGCCTCCGTCGTCAGCGACGGCCTCTCGGCCGAGCAGGCCGCTCTGCTGGGGCTGACCAAAGCCCCCGACGTGGCCGCAGCCTTGGGCGCTGCCGACATCCGCCCGCACGAAGATCACGTCTTTCACGCACGGGATGCCGGCAACATGGCTGTCTTGCCGGGCACGGCGCCGCCGGCCGAGCCGTATTGACACGTTCCCTCCCCAACGCTACGTTCGGGGGATGATATCGGAAGGCGGAAACGGTCAGAAGGCGGCGGCCGACGTGTTGATCGTGGAGGACGAGGTCGGCCACGCCGAGGCGATGGAGGAGGGCCTGTCGCGGATGGGGCACCGCTGCACGGTCGCCCACGACCTGCCGACGGCGTTGGCGCGTCTTGGGGGCCAGCCGGTAGACATCGTCGTGACGGACCTGGTACTCGGCCCGGAGCGTGAGGGCGGGCTGAAGGTCCTGGCGGCGGCCCGGCAGGACGCCCCGGCGGCGAAGGTGATCCTGATCACGGCGCACTCGTCGGTGGAGACGTGCCGGGAGGCTCTTCAGCAGGGGGCCTTCGACTACGTGGAGAAGCCGCTGGACCTCGACGAGTTCCGTGTAATCGTCTCGCGGGCGGCGGAACTGACGGCCCAGCGGCGCACGATTCGCGAGCTGCGCGAGCGCGTGGACGAGAAGTACGGCTTCGACAACATCGTCGGGCATTCACCGTCGATCGTGAAGATTCTCGACACGGTCCGCCGGATCGCCCCGACGGACCTGCCCGTGCTGCTGCTGGGCGAGTCGGGCACGGGCAAGGACCTGCTGGCCAACGCCATTCACGGCAATTCCCGGCGGGCCGACCAGCGTTTCGTGGCGATCAACTGTGCGGGCCTCAGCGAGACGCTGCTGGAGGACGAGCTGTTCGGGCACGTGAAGGGCGCCTACACCGGTGCCGCGGCGGACCGGCCGGGGCGGTTCGAGTACGCCGACGGCGGGACGCTGTTCCTCGACGAGGTCGGCGACATGCCGCTGAGCATGCAGGCGAAGCTGTTGCGCGTGCTGGAGAGCGGCGAGATCGTCCGCGTCGGTTCCAACGCGCCGATCCGCGTCAACGTCCGCATCATCAGCGCCACCAATACCGATCTGGCCGAGCGGATCGAGACCAAGCAGTTTCGCGAGGACCTCTACTTTCGCATCAAGGGCGTGACGCTCGAGATCCCGCCGTTGCGCCAGCGGCGGGAGGACATCCCCGTCCTGATCGAGCACTTCATCCGGCAGACCAACGAGCAGCACGAGACGAACGTCAAGGCAGTCACCGCCGACGCGAGGCGGGTGTTGATGGCCTATCCCTGGCCGGGCAACGTCCGCCAGCTCGGAAACGCGGTGGAGAACATGGTCGTCCTGGCCGCCGGCGAGCGGCTGACCGTCGACGACCTGCCCGAAGAGATCCACCGCCGGCCCGGCGAGATCGCCAACGCCCAGCTCGGGCAGCTCGCAGGCATCAGCATCGAGGAGGCCGAGAAGGAGCTCATCCGCAACACGCTCAAGATGGTCGGCGGCAACCGCGAACAGGCCGCCAGCATCCTCGGCATCGGCGAGCGAACGCTCTACCGCAAGATCAAGGAATACGGGCTGAAATAGGCCGCTGGGCCGTTTGACCGGCCGCGGAAACGGCAGTGAACTCGGCTCTGCCAAGGGAACGCGACAGCCATGGTGGACGAAACGACAATTCGACAGGCCGTGGCGCTGTTGCGCGACGCAGCCAACCCGAAGAAGATCGTCCTCTTCGGCTCCTACGCGACCGGAAACGCCACCGATGAGAGCGACGTGGACCTGCTCGTGATCGAGGACGGCGCACCAGACGTGATGGCCGAGATGGTCCGGCTGCGGCGCGTGCTCAGTCCTCTGCGAATGCCCGCAGACGTCGTGGTGGTTAGCGAGACGTACTACGATTACTGGTCGGGGACTCCCGGCAACCTTATGTTCGAGGCCGCCTCCGACGGGAAGGTCCTGTATGAGGCAGCGTGAGCAGGCCTTAGTGCTGATGGACAAGGCCAGGCAGGACGAGGGGCTGGTCCGAGAGGTCCTCCATGCCGAGCACATAGCTGACGAGCTCATCGGCTTCCACTGCCAGCAAGCGATCGAGAAGCTGCTGAAGGCGGCCCTGACCGCATGGGGAGTAAGGTACCGCAGGACGCATGACCTGCGGGAGCTGATGGATGTACTGACCGACACGGGGCATCCTCTGCCCGATTCGCTCGAGAGCGCCGACGCCTTCACTCCCTACGCGATTGTGCACCGGTACGAGGCGATCGCCCCGCCGGTCACACTGGACCGCGCGGGGGCGCTCGACATGGTGCGGCGCGTCCGTGAATGGGCTGAGACGCAAGTGCACGGGCAGGACACTGGGCAGGGCGCCCCCGCTCAATCGCCCTGATCCGGCTCGAGGCCGCTGCATGCCGGGCCGCTCGTTGTCCGAGTCGGCCGGCACACACAAGCGGCTGTTCCTCTCCCCCTCCCGTGGCGTATGATGCAAGGACGGAAGCGCCGCCCGCACGGAAGGCGTCCTCAGCCACCGGAACCATCGAATTGATGGCAGCATAGCGAACGGAGTCGTCTGCAACATGCCCGGCATTCAGGTACTGCCGACCCACCTGGTGAACAAGATCGCCGCCGGCGAGGTGATCGAGAGGCCGGCGAGCGTCGTCAAGGAGCTGCTCGAGAACGCCCTCGACGCGGGCGCAACACGGATCGACGTGGCCGTCGAGGACGGGGGGCGAAAGCTCATCCAGGTCAGCGACAGCGGGGGCGGCATGTCGGCCGAGGATCTCGAGCTGGCCTTCGCGCCGCATGCGACGAGCAAGATCAGCACGGCCGACGATCTGTCCGGCATCTCGACGATGGGTTTTCGCGGCGAGGCACTGGCGTCGATCGCGTCGATCTCGCACGCCCGGATCGCGACGCGCCGGCGCGAAGACGAAGGCGGATTCGAGATCGAGGCGGCCGGCGAGACGGTCGGCGAGGTCCGCCCCTGCCCCGCCGCACCGGGCACGACGGTGACCGTCCGCGACTTGTTTTTCAACACGCCGGCTCGGCGGAAGTTCATGCGGACGGCGAACACGGAGTTCGGCCACGTCTGCGAGCAACTGACCCGCCTGGCGCTGCCTCACCCGCACGTGGCCTTCACGCTCACGCACAACGGGCGAGAGACGAAGAACCTGCCCGCCGCCGGCTCGACCGCACAGCGGGCCGGCGACCTGTTCGGAGGCGAACTGGCAGAGCAGTTGCTGCCCATCCTCCCGCGCCGCGGCAAGGTGGAAGTCGCCGGGCTGATCGCCCCCCCCACCGCCGCCCGCGGAACGAGCAAGTGGCAGTACTTCTTCCTCAACGGCCGGTACATCCGCGACCGCCTGCTCTCGCACGCCCTACGGGAGGCCTTCCGCGGACGGGTCGACCCGAACCGTTGGCCGGTGGCCCTCGTGTTCCTCCAGGTCGATCCCGCCGAAGTTGACGTCAACGTGCATCCGACCAAGGTCGAGGTCCGCTTCCAGAACAGCCAACTCGTCCACGGCGAGGTCCTGGCCGCCCTGCGCGAAACGCTGAACCGCGCCGACCTGAGCCCCGCCGCCATGGCCGGGCCGGCCGAGACAATGCCCCACGCGCCGCTCCCGGCCCACGCCGACCAGCCCGGGGCCGAGCCGCCAGACGGCTCGCCCGAGGCGCAGCGCCGCCAGTCGCTGCGGGAGGCTCTCGCTGACTTCTTCAAATCCGCCCCGCCACCCCAGCCGCGGCTGAGCTTTCCCGAGCCCGGGTCCCGACGCCATCCCGCGCCCGCCTCGGCGGCGCCCGGCGATCCCCTTGACGCACGTCCAGCCGGTCCGCTGCTTCCGCCCTCGTCCACCGGGGACACCCCCCCTGCCGGGCCGGCGCCTGCTCCGGCCGGGGAGGCGCCCACCCCGTCGCCGAGGCCACCGGCCGCGCCGGCGGCCATGCAGGTTCACAACAGCTACGTCGTCGCCGCCACGGACGACGGCCTGATTATCGTGGACCAGCATGCGCTGCACGAGCGCGTGTTGTACAACGAGTTCCGCCGCCGCCTGGCGAAGGGCCGACTTGCCGGGCAGCGGCTGCTGATCCCTGCGACCTTCCGGGTCACGCCCTCCGAGGCCGACACGCTGGCTGCACAGGCCGATCTGCTCGGGCGCCTGGGCATCGAGGTCGAGCGGTTCGGGCCCGAGACGATGGCCGTCCAGCAATTCCCGCTGCTGCTGGGCCAGCGCGGCGTCGAGCCGGTGGCGTTTCTCCGCGAGGTGCTCGACCGATTCGCCGAGGACGAGACGACCGATTCAGAACGCCTGCTCGCCGACGTGCTGGAGATCATGTCGTGCAAGGCCGCCGTCAAGGCCGGCGACCCCCTGACGGGCGAGGAGATCGAATCCCTGCTGGCCCGCGCGAAGGACGCGGAGAAGTCCTCCTCCTGTCCCCACGGCCGACCCACCACGCTGCGGCTGACCCTCAGGGACCTGGAGAAGCAGTTCAAACGGACGTAGGGCGGAGCGCAATGGAACGAAGGGATCTGTGCCGGTGGGCTCCTCGCTGCGGTCACTCCTGGCGAATCTGACGGCCGGGCCCGGCGCGGACTTCTACGCTCGGCGGCTGCTGCGCCGATCGCGGCTGGCCAGGCGCCTGCGCGTGCTGATGTCCCCTCGCCCCGAGCAGCTTCTCGCCGCCGGGCGGATCGACGAACACCTGCGCCGGGAGGTGGACGAGGACGTCGAGTTGGACGTCTGGCTGATACGCGGCCGGGGGGATATGGCGGGCCGGCGCGGATCGGTGGCCGTCCTGCACGGGCTGTGGGATAACAAGGCGCGCCTGTTCGGCGTGGGCGAGCAGTTGGCGGCGAGAGGCTTCGACATCGTGCTGCCGGACCTTCGCGGTCACGGGCGAAGCGGCGGGCGGCACACGACGTTCGGCGCGTTGGAGAAGCGTGACGTATCGCGGCTGATGGGCGCCCTGGCGGGCGAGGGGCGCATCGCCGAGCCGCGGTACGCCTTCGGCTACTCCATGGGCGCCGCCGTCGCCGTCCAATACGCCGCCGCCGAGCCTCGATGCCGCGGCGTCGTCGCCGTCGCCCCGTTCGCCGACGGGCCGAGCGTCGTCCGCCGCGCCTGCCTGCTGATGGGACGCGGCAAGTACGACGCCCTCTGGGCCCGCGCAGGCGAGATCGCCCGCTTCGACCCGGCCGAGACGTCCACCGTCGCCGCCGCCGCCACGTTGACCTGCCCCCTGACCGTCGTTCACGGCCGACTCGACTGGCTCGTGCCCTACTCGCACGGCAAGGCCGTCTTCGACGCCGCACCGCAACCGAAGCGGCTCATCACCATCGGCTGGGCCGACCACTTCACGATCCTCATCGCCCGCGCCAACTGGTTCGCCGCCCGCCTCGACCGCATCGCGGTCGACGAATCCCCCCGGCATGCCGAGACGGACGCCCGAAACGCCCGCTGATCAATGCCCGTCGCAGACGGGCGGGAATCGTCGGGTACCTTCCGCGCATACCAACGATCCCGCCGCCCTGCCATGGGTCTACGGACCGGCCATTCCCACACTCCCCTTGCATCCGACGGCCGTTGACCTATGCTATAGATGGCGGACGGCTCTCGTCGCACCCCCACGGGGTCCGACGGAGGGCCCTCGAGAGGTAATCATGAAGCGAACGACATTTGCTGCCCTGGCCGTCGCGATGCTCTGTCTCTGCGCCGGCTGCCAGACGGACTTCTACGCCAAGCAGATCCTCACACCGGACCGCCCCCCCGCGGCCGGGCTGCTCCAGAGCCTCACCAGCAGCGGCGAGAGGCTCGTCAAGACGGGGCAGATCGATCTCCACCGCCGCCTGACCATGCCTGACGGCGTTGAGATCGACGTCTGGGCGATCAACGCCGAGGTCACCGCGGCCGCCCTCGCCTCGCGCGGGACCGTCGTCCTCCTGCACGGGATGGGCGACTCGAAGGCCAGCTACCTCCAGGCGGGCAAACGGCTGGCCAACAGCGGCTACGACGCCGTCCTGCTGGACCTTCGCGCCCACGGCCGCAGCGGCGGGCAGTACATCACGTACGGCGCCCTGGAGAAGCAGGACGTCAAGGCCGTCCTCGACGCGCTGCTTGGGGAGGGCAAGGTCAACGAACCCGTCTATGTCTTCGGGCGCAATCTCGGCGCCGCAACGGCCATCCAATACGCCGCGATCGACCCGCGATGCAAGGGCGTGGTGGCGCTGACGCCGTACAAGGACGCCGCCAGCATCGCCCGCCGCCGCCTCGTGCCGCTGGCGCCGGCGATGAGCAACGAGGACTTCGAGGCCGTCCTCGCCCGCGCCGGCGAGTTGGCCGGCTTCAAGCCCGAAGAGGCCTCCAGCGAACTGGCCGCCCTCAACCTGACCTGCCCCATCCTGCTGGTCCACGGGCTGCTCGACGCGATCGTGCCTCTCGAGCACAGCCCTTTATCCCACAGTGAGGCGATCCACCTCGCCGCCCGGGGCGCGAAGAAGCTCGAGATCGTCGCCCCGGGGCCCCAGCAGCTCGACCTCGTCGCCCGGTTCGACCATTGGGTCGTCGAGCGGATCGACCTCGTCGCCGCCGGGCTCGTCGAGGACCCCCCGCACCCGGATGCGCCATCGGCAAGGCCCTGAGACGCCGTCCGGCCCGGGGGGGCGCGTTCCGTTTGCCTTCCCCCCGCCGCGCGCGTATCATGTCGCTTTCCTTCGACAGCAGAATGGACCGTGAGGACCCCGGGTGGCCAACGCAGCAGGACAGTCCGAAACCGTCGCCATTCTCGATTTCGGCAGCCAGTACGCCCAGCTCATCGCTCGCCGGGTCCGAGACAACGGCGTGTACAGCGTCCTGGCCCGCCCGGACGTGACGGCCGACGAGCTGCGGGAGCTCAACCTCAAGGGCCTGATCTTCACCGGCGGCCCGGCCAGCGTGTACGACGAGGGCGCCCCCCGCTGCCGGCAGGACGTCTTCGACCTCGACGTGCCGATCCTCGGCATCTGCTACGGCATGCAGCTGTCCTGCCAGATGCTCGGCGCCGAGATCAGGCCGGCCGCCTCTCGCGAATACGGCCGAGCCGCCCTGAACGTCCTCGAGCCCGACGCCCTGCTCCGAAACATTCCGGCTGAGACGACCGTCTGGATGAGCCACGGCGACCAGATCCGCCAACTCGGCGAGGAGTTCATCCCGCTGGCCGGGACGGGCACGTGCCCGGTTGCGGCGGTGCGGCACAGGGACAGGCGTTTCTACGGGGTGCAGTTTCACCCGGAGGTGACGCACACGCCGCACGGCAACACGATCTTCGTGAACTTCCTGTACGACATCTGCGGCTGCCAGGGGCTGTGGAAGATGGGCTCGTTCATCGAGCAGGTCGTCGCGGAGGTCCAGGATCGAGTGGCGGACGACGAGCGGGTGATCTGCGGGCTCAGCGGCGGCGTGGACTCCTCGGTGGTCGCGGCGATGCTGCACAAGGCCATCGGCGATCGGCTGGCGTGCATCTTCGTGAACAACGGGCTGCTGAGGCTTAACGAGGTCGAGCTGGTCCGCACGACGTTCGCCGAGCACTTCCACATGGACCTGACGGTCGTCGAGGCGGCCGACGAATTCCTCACGGCCCTGGCCGGCGTGACGGAGCCGCAGGCGAAGCGGCGGGTGATCGGGCACACGTTCATCGAGATGTTCCGCTCGGCCGCCAAGGCGATCCCCAACGCCAGGTTCCTCGCGCAGGGCACGCTGTACCCGGACGTGATCGAGTCGGGCCATTCGCTGGCCGGCAAGGCGGCGAACATCAAGCTGCACCACAACGTCGGCGGGCTGCCGGAGGAGCTGGGCTTCGAGCTGATCGAGCCGCTCCGCGACCTGTTCAAGGACGAGGTCCGCAAGGCCGGCGAGTTGTTGGGGCTGCGGGCCGACCTGGTCTGGCGGCACCCCTTCCCCGGCCCCGGGCTGGCCGTCCGATGCCTCGGCGAGATCACCCGCGAGCGGCTCGACGTGCTCCGCCGGGCCGACAACATCCTCCTCGAGGAGATCCACGCCAACGGCCTGTACCGCAAGACCGCCCAGACCTTCTGCGTCCTGCTGCCCGTTCAATCCGTCGGCGTGATGGGCGACGGGCGGACGTACGAAAACGTGGTGGCCGTCCGGTCGGTCGACACGAGCGACTTCATGACCGCCGACTGGTCCCGCATCCCCTACGACGTGCTGGCGACGATCTCCAACCGCATCATCAACGAGGTCCGAGGCGTCAACCGCGTCGTCTACGACATCTCCTCCAAGCCTCCCGCGACGATCGAGTGGGAGTAGGTCCGCCCACGGCCCGGCAGATGGCGAGCGACATGAAGGGCGACCCTGAGATCCTGGCCGCTCTGACACCGCGTAACCTGGTCTCCGCGTACTGCCAGGGCGTCTTCCCCATGGTGGAAGAAGGCCGGTTGATGTGGTTCCGCCCCGACCCGCGGGGGCTGCTGCCGCTGGACGAGCGCTTCCACGTCCCCCGGCGCTTGCGCAGGACGATCCGAAGCGGACGGTTCGCCTGCACCGTCGATCGGTGTTTCGATCAGGTCATCGCCTGCTGTGCGAATCGGCCGAACGGCGAGCCGACGTGGATCTCGCCCGAGATGCGAATCGCCTACGGGCGGCTGCACGAGCTGGAGTTGGCCCACAGTTTCGAGGCCTGGCCTGCTGATCGTGTCGGGGACGGCCTGCCGGTCGGCGGCCTCTACGGCGTGGCGATCGGCGCGGCGTTCTTCGGCGAGAGCATGTTCCACACCGTCACCGACGCCGGCAAGGTCGCCCTCGTCGCCAGCGTCGATCACCTCCGCCGCCGCGGGTTCGCCCTTTACGACATCCAGTGGACGACCGACAACCTCAAGCGCCACGGCGCCTACGAGGTATCCGCCAGAGACTACCAGTTCATGCTCAATGCCGCCGTCGGCGCTGCCCCGTCCGCCCCACTCAACGCCAGCCTCCACGTTCCGCCGCCCTGAAAAAGGGGACGGGAGTCTTTTTCTGCCCGCGTCGGCCCCCCGGCGATCGGGGATGGCGCTGCGCGCCAGAAAAGACTCCCGTCCCCTTTTCAGCGATACCGGATCCGAAGCGCGTACTCGCCCGCCGCCAGCTCCGGCATGGCCACCATGGCGAAGGTCGAGCAGCCGTCGTGCCACGTGCAGTAGCCGTCCGTCTCGGACGGGCGCAGCCGCCGCCCGTTGAGCGTGACGGATTGCACCTTCAACTTGCCCCTGGCGAACGTTTGCACGCCCACCCCGTCGGTCAGCGCCGGGCCCTCGTAGGCCAGCAGGAGCCGCTTATCCCTCGGCTGCTCGGGATTGCAGCGATCCAGCCGCTTGAAGCCGTCACGGTTCCGCCAGGCGGCCAGCCGGCTGGCGCGGCGGTCGGCGGCGGTCGTCCCCACGGCCACGATGCCCGAGAGGAACATCCCAGCCACGACGCCGCAGGGATAGCCGGCATGGTAGAGCTTCGCGTGCCGCCTGTTGCCGTAGGCCAGCAGCGTGCGGATCTTGGCCATGCCGCTGCGGACACGATCGGCGGCGGGGTACGAGCCGGAATTGTCCTCGCACGTCTCGGTCAGGATCACGATCGACTTGAACCGCCGATACGCGTAGCGCGTCGTGCTCGTCTCGCCGGGCCGATCGCCCCCCCACCCGGGCCAGGTCAGCGGATGGGTGATCTGCGGGATGCCCGCCTTCTCCCCGCCCGCGCCATCGCGGCGGCGATCTCGTGCAGCAAGTTGTCATCCTCGGTGTACGGCTTCGTTTCGGGATAGAGCACCATGTCGTAGCTGCACCCGCTGTATCCCCGCGAGTGGAGGTCGACGAACAGCTCGGGCCCCAGCGGGTCGGCGACGCGCTCGACGGCCTGGCCCTCCGGCGTCTTCGCCCCGCCGGGGGCGTGGTCGAGGTTGGGTGCGACGCCGCCGGGTGTCAGGTGCGTGTCGGCCTCGGCGCCGTCGGGGTTGACGCACGGCATGACGACGATCTCCTGCCTCGCCCGTGTCGCCCGGCCGGCCGGGGAGACGAGCCAGTCCAGCGTCGCCAACGCCAGCATCCGCCCGCTCTCCTCGTCCCCGTGCTGCCCGGCGACGATCAGCGCGTGCTGCTTGTCCGCCTCGTTCGCCTGCGGGCCGGTGACCGTCGCGGCGTAGATCGGCCGGCCCTGACGGGACCGCCCCGCCTCCGCAACGCTCACCAGCTTCGGATGACGCCCCTGCAACTCGAACAGGTGCTCCTCTACCTCCCGCGGTGTGGGACGGACTGCCTTGCTCTTTCGCATTTCGCTTCCTCGATCGGGGCCTCGCAGGGCCGTATTAGACATCCCTCGCCGGCTCGTGGCACTGCGAAAGTAACCCCATTTCCGCCCCGTGCCCGTATAATGCTCCGCGGAACGCACGAGCCCATCGGTCCGGAACATGATCGATCTGCGCCGAGATCTGGCCGCCGCGGTTCACTCCTGCCTGGCCGGCGTTGCCGACCTGCTCCTGCCGGACGTCTGTGCCGGCTGCCAGGCCGACCACGTCGCCGCCGAGGGCCTGTGCGCCGACTGTAGCGCCGAGCTGCTTTCGCTGGTCGCCCTGCCGTACTGCCCCCGGTGCGCCACGACGCTGGGCCCGAACGTCCCGGCCCGGATGGACGGCTGCGGGGCGTGCCAGTCGACGCTGCCGCGTTTCGACCGCGTCTTCCGCCTGGGCCCGTACACCACCTGCCTCCGCCGGCTGATCCGCGACCTGAAGTACCGCCGCCGTCAGCGGCTCCGCCGCCGCATGGGCCGACTGCTCGCCGAGCGGGTCGTCCGCGAGTGGGACGGCGGTGATCTGGACGTCGTCGTCCCCGTGCCGATGCACTGGCGTCGGCGAATGGAGCGGGGCTTCGACCACGCCCGTGCGATCGCCGCCCGCCTCGCCGCCGAACTGGGCCTTCCGCTGTCGGACGAGCTGCTCCGCACGCGCCACACCCTGCCGCAGGTCCACCTGCCCCGCAGCCGCCGGGTCGAGAACGTCCGAGGCGCCTTCGCCGCCCGCTCCCCCGCCGCGCTCGAGGGGGCCAACGTCCTGCTCGTCGACGACGTGACCACCACCGGTGCCACCGTCGCCGAGGCCACGCGGACCCTTCGGGAAGCCCGCACCCACCACGTCGCCGTCGCCGTCCTCGCCAAGGCCGAGCCGCCCACCGCCTACGCCGAGCATCTTCGGCATCCCGGCTGAATTGCCGCAGAGCCGCAGAGGGCACGGAGCGGTCTGCGCCCGCAACGGATTGCGGATTGCGGACCGCGGATTCTCACAGTGCCGCACACTCTGGCCCGCGCCGCGCCTCCGGTTCTGGCCGTCACCCCAACCTCTCCCCTCTCCCCTCTCACCTCCCCCCCTCACGCATGCGTCCCGTGAGGCACGATGCGGAGGATCTCCCGCACCGCCGTCACACCGCGGGCGGCCTTCTGAAGCCCATCTTCCAGCAGCGTCTTCATGCCGCCTTCGCGCGCCGCCTCGCGGATCGCCGCGACGTTCACCGGCTTCGTGACGCAGCGGCGGATCCGATCGTCCATCACGAGGATCTCATAGATGGCCGTCCGCCCGCGGAAGCCCATCCCGCCGCACCGCTCGCAGCCGACGGGCTCGCAGAATTCCCCGTCCGACAGCCTGGAGACGATCTCCCACGCCCGCGGGGGCATCATGTGCTCCTGAGGCTCGGCCGGGCGGCGGCAGTGCTTGCAGAGCACGCGGACCAGCCGCGGGGTGATCACGCCCGCCAGCGCCGCGTTGACGAGAAACGGCTCGAGCCCGACGTCGATCAGCCGCTGAATGGCCCCCGCGGACGTCTGGGCGTGGAGGCTGGTCAGCAGCAGGTGCCCGGTCATCGCGACCTGCACGGAGAGATTCATCATCTCCAGGTCGCGCAGCTCGCCGACCATGATCACGTCGGGGTCCTGCCGGAGGACGCTTCGGATCGCTCGCGCAAACGTCAGCCCCACCGCCGGGCGGATCGGGATCTGCGAGATCCCGTCGAACGTGTACTCGACGGGATCCTCGACGGTCATCACGCAGCAGGCCTCCTTGTTGACCTCTTTCAGCATGCTGTACAGCACCGTCGTCTTCCCGCACCCGGTCGGGCCGTTGACGATCACCATGCCCGACGGCAGCGTCGCGAGGCGGCGGACCTTCTCGGCGTCCTCGCCGCCGAGCCCGATCTCCTCCATCCCGAACGTCGCGGTGTGCTCGGCCAGGATGCGGCAGACGATCCGCTCGCCCCAGATCGCCGGCACGCTGCTGACACGCAGGTCGTGGCGGCGGCCTTCGATCTCCACAAGGAACCGCCCGTCCTGGGGCAGCCGCCTCTCCGCGAGGTCCATCCCGGCCATCGCCTTGACCTGCTGGACCATCCGCGCGTACGGCTCTCCGGTCAGCCTCTCCTGCTCCCTCAGCACGCCGTCGACGCGAAAGCGGATCCGCCCCCCGCTGTCCTCGCGGGGCTCGAAGTGGATGTCGCTCGCCCGGGCGGCGGCGGCCTGGTGGATCACCTCGTTGAGATGCGCTGCGACGGACGCGCTGCCAGGCACGCTCGCCTCGCCGGACGCCACCTTGTCCAGCAGGCCGAGGTCGTCGGCCTCGAGCGCTTCGGCGATCCGTCCGGCGGTCACGTCGAGCACACCGGTCTGCTCGCCATTCCTGACGGCCTCGACGATCCGATCATCGAACAGCCCCCCCCGCGCCCGCATCGCCTCGCTGAAGACATGGCCGTCCCGGATGTCCGCGATGATCTGCCCGATCGGCTCGCAAAGCGCCGTGTCCCGCAGCTCGCGGCGGGCCTGCTCGAGACAGGCGACCACCGGCCGGCCCTCCGCCAGGCCGGCTGCCACTGTCCGCCAGAACGTCACCTGATCCTGACCGGATGTCCCCATCATGCGACTCCTTTCCCGAACGGATCGGCGGCGTACCGGGCGGCCCAGCTTTCGGTGGCCTTCCGCGTGTAGTCGCGCTCTCGCTGCTCGACCCACTCGATCAACCGCGTGCGGCGGAATCGGACCTGCCCGGCCAACTCGAAGCCCGGCAGTTCTTCGATCACCTCGCCCAACTGCTCCGGCGTGACGCGCAGAAACTCCGCCACCTCGTCCAGCGTCATGATCTCCGCCGGCTCGGCCGAGCGAATCGCCTCCGCCAGGCCGCGCCGGACCGACACGACGGCTTCCGCCGACGGTCGCTCCGGACGCAAGCCCGCCAGCACCGCGTCAGCCCGGGCCAGTGCGGTCAGCCGGTCGCGACACTGCCGGCAGGTCTCGACGTGCCCGCTGATCTGATCCGCAACCACGTCGGACAGATCGCCCGCCGCCAGAGCGGCCAGTTGCTCGTATGTCACGTCACAGTCCACGGCTCGTCTCCCGCTGGAGGCTCTCCAAGGTCCGCGCCAGGGCGGCGCGGGCGCGATGGATTAGCGTCTTGACGGTATTGATCGGCAGCTCCAGCACCTCGCCGATCTCGCGATAGGTCATCTGTTCGAACGCATAGAGGGCGATGGCCTCCCTCTGCCGCAGCGGCAGCTCGTCGATCGCCGCCCGCACGATCGCCTGCTGCTCGTTCGCCTCCGCCTGCCGGGCCGGCGACGGGTCGTCACTGGCCGCTTCGACCACCCCCGCTGCCCCTCCCGCCAGCACGGCTCTCCGCCGCCGCCGCGCCTCGATCCGGTTCAGGCACCGGTTGCGGACGATCCGCATCAGCCACGGGCGAAACAGGCCCCGCGGCGTGTACTCCTTCGCCGTCCGGGCCACGGCGAGGAACGTCTCCTGGAGGACCTCCTCCGCCGCCGACCTGCTGCCCAGCAACGCCTTCGCAAAGCCGTACACCGGCCCGTGATACCGGGCGAACAGCGCCTCGAACGCCTCCGCGTCGCCTTCGCGGTACATCAAGATCAGATCGTCGTCGGTGATCGCTTTCATCCGCCGCCCCAGTCGGCCGGGCCCGACGCTCACGGCCAACAGCCGCCTTCCGAAGAACCAAACAGTAGTCCCTGACGATTGTTTCACAGAAACGCCTCGGCGCCGTCGGCGGGGGCACAAAAACGGCTTGACAAAGCCGTTGGCGGTTTCTATCAATATCCGTTACTTTGCCGTTGGAGTCTCCGCGATGGCGGGGCTCCGGGGGGGGGTTGACAAGATGGGCTGGCGCTCCTATAGATGTTGCCCCACACTGCCCACAGCCCGGGCACGATGACGCCCGAACATGAGAAACTGGAAGAACGTATCAGGACGCGGCCGGCCGAGGCCGGGTCGGCGGAAGCTCGAGGCGGAGACGAAATGATAGACGTCAAGCACCTGACCAAGTGGTATGGACGAGTGTTGGCGGTCGACGACATCTCCTTCCACGTGGACAAGGGGATGATCGTGGGCTTCCTCGGCCCCAACGGGGCCGGCAAGAGCACGACGCTGAAGATCCTCACCTGCTACCAGCCGGCCACGCGGGGCAAGGTGACCATCGCCGGCCACGACGTGCTGACCGAGTCGCTCGAGGTCCGCAGCGACATCGGCTACATGCCCGAGGCGGTCCCGCTGTACCCCGAGATGCGGGTCAACGAGCTGCTGATGTTCCGGGCGGCCTTGCGGGACATCCCGCCGGCACAGCGCCAGACGGCGATCGACCGGGTGGCCGAGCGGTGCTGGCTGAGCAAGCCGGACAACGTCATGCGGCGGCGGGTCGGCGAGCTCTCGCGCGGCTACAAGCAGCGCGTGGGCCTGGCCGAGGCGATGCTGCACAACCCGCCGGTCCTGGTGCTGGACGAGCCGACGATCGGGCTGGACCCCAACCAGATCCGCGCGATGCGGGAGCTGATCCAGGAACTGGGCGCCGACCACACGATCATCCTCTCCAGCCACATCCTCGCCGAGGTCGAGCAGACGTGCGGCGACATCATCGTGATCGCCGGCGGGCGGATCGTCGCGGCGGGCACGACGGAGGCGCTGCGGAAGAAAGTCGGCACGGCCGCACAGATCACCGCCGAGCTGAAGGGCGCCGAGCCGCCCGAGCTGGCCAAGGCCGTTGCGGGCCTCGAGGGTGTCCAGCGCGTCGATCACAGCCCCATCGGCGGCTGGACCCGCCTGACGCTCAAATGCGACGACAAGGCCGACCGCCGCGCCGAAGTCTACCGCCTCGTCAGCGAGAAGGGCTGGCAGCTCCGCGAGCTGCGCTCGACCGTCGGCACGCTGGAGGACTTCTTCGTGCAGGTGACCTACGAACAGAACATGCAGACCGCCCAGCGGATGGCGCAGTAAAGGACGCCCGCAAGGAGCACAGGCATGAGAAAGACACTCACGTTGGCGAGGCGGGAGCTGATGGCGTGCTTCGTCTCGCCGATCGCCTACATCATCGGGGCAGGGTTCCTCCTGCTCAGCGCCGGATGGTTCTTCGTCAACATCCGCATCGGAGGGGAGGCCTCGCTGAGGCCCCTGTTCGATGGAATGGCCGTCATCATGGTCCTCGCCATCCCCCTGCTGACGATGGGCCTGCTCAGCCGCGAGTTCGACCGGGGCACGATCGAGACACTCATGACCAGCCCCGTCACCGACACGCAGGTGATCCTCGGCAAGTTCGCCGGCGTGATGGCCTTCTACCTCGTGCTGCTGGCCAGCACGGTGGTCTTCCTGGGCCTGATGATCGCCTACGGGCGCCCGGACCCGGGCGTGGCGCTGACGGGCTACCTCGGCATGATCCTGCTGGGAGCGGCCTACGTCTCGGTGGGGCTGTTCGCGTCGACGCTGACGCGGCACCAGATCGTCTCGGCGATCGTCGCCATTGCGATCCTGGCCTCGCTGGTGATCCTGATGGGGTTCATCGTGCGGATGGGGCTTCGCCCGTGGGACGTGCTGGCCGACCACCTCAACGCGATGAAGTACTTCAAGGACTTCTCCCGCGGCGTCTTCGACACGCGCGGGCTGATCTACTTCCTCAGCGTGACGGCGCTGTTTCTGTTCCTTAGCGTCAAGACGCTCGAAAGCCGGAGATGGCGATGAACGATACTGCGAAATCCGCCGGCGCGCTCGACGCCGGCAAGGCCCGCGTCGCCGCCGCGGCGGCAACATTGCTCTCCCTGGCCGCCACTGTCGCGGCTGTCATCGGGCTGATCATCTGCCTGACCGGCGCGGAAGGCTATTCGCTGTCCGCGGTGGCCTACCTGGTGCTGCTGGTGGCCTTCGCGGCGCTGGGGCTGATCGGCGGGGTCCAACTGCTCCGCGGGCAGGAAGGCGCCCAGCAGATGCTGTTGGTTTACTGGCTGGCCGTCCTGGTCGCCACGACCGCGATAGCCTTCGGCGCGCTGCTGTGGGGCCTGCCCGAAGGGCTCGTCGAAGGCGGCGAGGCCGCCGCGAAGAAGATGCTGGCGATCGCGGTGGGCATCTGGCTGCTGGGGCTGGTCCCCGGCGGCGGCGTCGTTGCCCTGCTCGTGAGGGCCTCCGACCGGAGCACGCGGCAGCGATACGCCTCGATGGTCATCGTCTCCATCGCCGTCGCCGTCGCCCTGCTGGCGGCGGTCAACCTGCTCTCGCAGAAGATCCACTACCACGGCTCCTGGGAGATGCTGGGGCGATACAGCCTCAGCGAGCGGACGAAGAAGATCCTCGACGTCGAGGACAAGATCAAACTGACGTGCGTGTACACCTCCGCCGACGAGGCCAAGCAGACCGACGACCTGCGCCCGCGCGTCCTCGAGTTGCTGGAGGACATCAGAATCGCCGGCCGTGAGGTCACCGTCGAGAACGTCACCACGGACGCCGGCAAGGCCAAGCTCCTCACCCGCCTCCGCGGCGAGCTCGGCAGCCGGGCCGACAAGCACGACAAGTTCATCAGGGACTTCAAGACCAACACGCCCGAGCTGCTGACCGCCCTCGAGCAGGAGCGGCAGGAGTGGGAGGCCCACCCCAAGGACTCCTACCTCAACATGTGGGCCGTCCCCGTCGAGATCGCCAACACCTTCCAGGTGCACGCCGAGAAGCTCGAGCAGACGCGGAAGAAGGTCGAAGCGGGTCTGGCCGGGGCGGGGCTGCCCGACTACGCCGACCTCGCCCGCCAGATCGAGGACGTCGTCAAGCCCTTCAAGGAGGACCTCGAGAAGCACGTCAAGTCCGTCGCCGACCTCGAGGCCGTCTCCAAGGCCGTCGCCGAGGGCGACCGCAGCAAGGTGACGCTCGCCGCCGCCGATCAGTGCGTCACCATCGCCAAGGAGATGGCCGAGATCATCGGCAAGCCGGGCTCGCCCGAGGCCGACAAGCCGTCGGAGACGCTGGCCAAGTTCGTCGCAACCGCGCGCCGGACCGTGCAGTTGCTGGCGGCGGCGGCCGGGCAGTTGGATAACGTCGCCGGTGACGCCAACAGCGACCTGCTCCTGGGCAACCGCTTCTTCTCCGTCCAGGTCAGCGGGCCGCTGGGGCCCATGCGAATCTCGCTGAGCGATTACCTCCGCCGCGCGGTCGCCCCGAGCGTGCTGGACGAGGCCGACGAGGCCGAGGGCATCGCCAAGAACGCCACCGCCGAGTTCCAGAAGAAGTTCATCGTCAGCGCCCGCCCCCGCGCCGCCGGGATCGCCAAGTCGGTCGAACAGGCCCGCCAGGCCATCGCCGACGTACTGACCAAGCTCGCGGCCGTCGACGCGCGAAGCAAGACCGAGTTCAAGCTGGCCGCGGACAAGAAGCTCTTCGAGAAGACCCTCGCCGCCCTGTCCGCCATCCTCGACGAGCACGGCAAGCTGCCCGAGCTGAAGGACAACTCCCTCTCCTCGGATATCACCGGCGAGAACATCGTGATCGTCGAGGTGGGCGGGAAAGCCGAGGTCGTCTCCTTCGATACGGTCTGGCCGCTGAAGGTCAGCCCGATGGGCATGTCCGCCCCGGACAGCGAGCCGCGGAAACGCAACTTCAACGGCGACTCGGCCATCTCCTCGAAGATACTCTCGATGACCGAGAGGCCGTTTGCCACCGTCCTGCTGACCCACTGGGGCCCGCCGCCGGGGATGCCGCCGCAGATGAGGCAGATGATCCCTCCGGCCGACATCCCGGCCCAGGCGCTCGGGACGATCCGCCAGCGCCTCGAGGAAGCCAACTTCGAGGTGAAGGACTGGAACCTGAACGACGAGATGCCGGAGGCGGACAAGGGCGAGGACGGCAAGGAGCGGCCGCAACTGCTGATCGTCCTCCCCCCGCCCCCGCCGGCCCAGCAGAACCCCTTCCAGCGCCAGCCGATGCCCACGCCGAGCTTCACCCCTGAGCACGCGGCGAAGGTGACCGGCGCGATCGGCAGCGGGACGCCGGCGATCTTTCTGACGACCTTCTCCCCGCCGCGCCGCTCGAACCCGTTCATGCCCGCCATGCAGGCGCCCTACGCCTACGGCGACTACCTCCGCGGCGAGTGGGGCATCGACGTGATGACGGGCTTCCTCGTCGTCCCCGCCGTCACCGACGACCAGAACCCCGGGCGGTACAAGGTCGACGGGCAGCGGTTCGGCTATCTGCCGCTCAGCGCGTTCTCGGATCACCCCATCGGCAAGCCCCTCCAGGCCCAGCGCGTCCTGTGGACGAACCTCTGCCCCATCCGCGCGGCAACAGACGCCCGCGGCGAGGCGAAGGATCCGCCGGCCGGCGTGAAGCTCGAGCCGCTGTTGTCGGTTCCCGCCCACTGGCAGTCCACGTGGGCGACCCGGCGGATCCAGGAGTTGTTGGCGCAGTTCCGCACGGCCGAGGGCAGCTACATCTGGCCGGACTACCTCGCCGGCGACATTCGCGTGCCGTTCGACCTCGGCGTGGCGGCCACGCGCGAGGCCGGCGCCGACCCCAACAGCGCCGGCACACGGATCGTCGTGCTGAGCGTCGGGGCCTCCCTGACCGACGGCTACCTCGACCGCGAGGTCGCCGTCCGCGAGGCGAAGGGGACGATCTCCCTGACCGACCCGCCGCGGGCCAACGGCGACTTCCTCGTCAACAGCGCCTACTGGCTGGTCGGGAAGCAGAACCTGATCGCCAGCGGGCCCGTCCAGGCGACGATGAAGGAGATCCCCCCCGCCATGAAGATCGCGCTGGTGCTGATCTACTGCGGCCTGCTGCCCGTCCTGGTGCTCGGCGCCGGCGGGGTGGTCATGATGAGGCGGCGCAGGTAGCCCGCCGAACCCCTCGCCGCGCCCGCGCCCAACGCCCGTCCGAGAGAACCGCTTGGTTGGAGTGATAGGAATATGAAGCCGATAACGACGATCGTATTGGCGGCCTTGCTGCTCGTGTGCATCGTTGTTGCCCTGTTCACCAGCGACCTGTTCGATTGGTCCGATCCCGACGATCCGGACAAGGCGAAGGAAGTCGACGTCTTCGATCCCGCCTGCGGCAAGCCCGTGAAGCTCACCATCGAGGGCGAGGGCGGCAAGTTCGTTTTCGAGAAGACGGGCGACGACTGGAAGATCCTCGAACCGGTCGCCGCGGGCGCACAGAATTGGCGGGTCAACGACGTCGCCGACCCCCTCGAGGGCCTGAAGGGCCGATCCGTCGAGGAGGCCGACGAGACCACGGGGCTCAGCGCCCCGGTCTGGACGGTGACGGCCGTCGACGGCGAGAAGCGGACGCACAAGCTGCTGATCGGGCGGCCCAGGCCCCTTCAGACCGACCAGACCTACGTCCGCCCCGCCGGCAGCAAGCAGACGTTCCTCGTGAAAGTCAATTTCGCCGAGAAGCTCGATCGCCCGCTCAGCGAGTACCGCGACGACACCGTGCTGGACCTGAAGACCGACGAGATGGCCCGCGTCAACGTCATCGGGCAGATCAGCTACGAATTGGTCAAGCGCGACGGCAAGTGGGGGATTGTCCACCCGATCTCCGCAGCCGCCGACGAGGACGCCGTCAAGAAGGTCCTCGACGAGCTGGGCAGCCTCAACGCCAGCCAGTTCGTCACCGACACGCCGGGCGACCTCGAGCCGTATGGGCTGAATCAGCCGACGCTGCTGGCCACCGTCGAGATGCAGCCGGACGAGCCCGCCAGCAAGCCCGCCACGACCCAGCCGGCCTCCGCGCCGGCGCCCAAGCCGGGCAAGAAGCACTCCCTCGCCGTCGGCAAGCCCGTCGGCGACAAGCTCTACGCCAAGCTCGTCGACCAGCCGACCGTCTTCAAGATCAACAAATCCGTCGTCGAGAACCTCCAGCCGAAGGTCGTCGACCTGCGGGTCAAGAAGGTCCTCTCTCTGGCCGCCGACGAGGTCGCGGGTGTCCTGATCGAACTGACCGACGCCACCGCCTCGCTGGTCAAGGTCGAGGATCAGTGGCAGATGATCGCCCCCCAGAAGGGCCAGGCCGAGAACAACGCCGTCAGCGACCTGCTCAGCGACGTGGCCGACCTGAAGGCGGAGAACTTCAAGGACGAGGTCGCCGCGCTGAGCGTGTACGGCCTGGACAAGCCGGCGGGCAAGCTGACCTTCCGCCTGGCGGGCAAGGACGAAACGGTCACGCTGCTGATCGGCGGGCAGAGCCCGTCGGGCGAGATGACGTTCGTCAAGTCGGCCACGGGCGTCGCCGTCGCCGTCGTCCGCACGGCCGACGCCAAGAAGCTCCTGGCCCCGCCGGCTACGTACTGGGACCGCACGATTCTCAAGCTGCCCGACGAGGCGAACGTCACCCGCCTCCAACTCCGGCGGACCGACGGGACGTACACCCTCGCCCGCGACGCCAACGACAAGTGGGCCCTGCTGACCCCCATCGCCGCCGAGGCCGATACCGACCAGGTCAACAAGGTGATCGACAAGCTCGAGGACCTCGCGGCCGACAAGATCGTATCGGTGGGCCCCGACGTGCCCGAGGCGTACGCGAAGTCGGCCGACACGATGCAGGTGGTCGTCACCAGCGAGACGCCCGCCCCCGAACCGGCCAGCAAGCCCGCGACGCAGCCGGCGACCCAGGCGACCAGACCCGCGACCAAACCCACGACGCAGGCCAGCCAGCCGACCACGACGAAGCCGGCGCCGAAGCCGATCGTCGCGCAGCACCAGATCACGGTGGCGAAGGTCGGCCTGCACGCCTACGCGTGGGCGGCGGGAGGAAAGATCGTCGCCGTCGGCGAGTTCGCCCCGAGCCTGTACGACGACCTCGTCGGCGGGCTTCGCGGCAAGAAGATCTGGACGATCGTGCCCGACGAGATCCGCGGCCTCAAGGCCGTCGCCGGAACCGACTCGCTCGAGTTGAAGAAGGACGGCAAGGCCTGGAAGTACACCGCCGACGCCTACGTCAAGATCGACGCGGAGAAGGTCACCAAGCATCTCGAGGAGGACCTCAAGGAGCTCACGGCGGCGAAGTTCGTCACGCACGCGGCGGCGGGCGATCTGAAGAAGTACGGACTGGACAAGCCATGGCTTCGGCTGACGCTGACCGACGCGAAGGGAAAGACGTGGTCGCTGACCGTCTCGCACACGGGCGAATCGAAGACGAAGGACCGCTACGCGACGGCGTCGACGGTTCCGGGCGTGTTCGTCCTCGCGGCTGAGACGATCGACAAGCTCGGCAAGAAGCTGAAGGACTTCAAGAAGGAATGATACCCGCCGTCCTCGGACGACGGCAGCCCGAGAAGGGGACTGGCTCCGAAGCGGAACGCGGGGGCCCGTCCCCTTTTCGCTTCCGGGGGGTGCGCCGCAGAAAAAGCCAACCTCCCGCGCCGGTCATCTGTTAGTATTAGTGTAGGCAGGCGCCCGCTCCGCGGCGGGTCGGCCCATAGCGCTGGGAGACAGAGAAGATGAAGCGGTCGTTGGCCATCGTGGGGGTTCTGGCGGCGGGGTGGCTCGTGCACGCCCGCCCCGCCGAGGCAGCGGGGATCAACAAGGAGAAGCTCGACGCGCTGACCGCGAAGCTCGAGACCACCGGGCGGGCCTGGGTCAAGGGCGAGGCGGCCGCGCCGGTCGACATGAAGGGCGTCAGCTTCTCGGCCGATTCCGTCGATCCCCTGAAGGCCTATCTGGGCGCCTACAAGCGCGACACGGGCTGGACCTATGCCGTCAGCAAGCTGCTGGGCCAGTTGCGCTACGCGAGGGCGGACGTCATCCAAGCGGTCCTGCCGGCCGTCGAGACCGCCCATTCGCGGACCAAGAACGGCTACCGGTCCATTCCCAAGTACAGCAAGTCGTACCTGGACGGCCTGAAGATGCCCTCCGCCAGCCGGGCGCCCAGCACGGCGGAGATCATGGCCCGGATGGCCGTGCTGGAGAAACGTCGCGACGAGAAGGCCGCCCGAGAGGTCTCCACTGTCCGGACCAACGAGATGGTCTACGACGTGGAGCGATACGCCTACCAGCTTCTGCTCCAGGCAGGAAACTCGAGGAAAGACGACGTGGTCGTCAAGGCCCTGATCAACGCCGAGCTGCGCAGCTCGGCGATGTTCATCACGCTGCTGGACCTGATCAGCCACACGTCGGCGAAGATGGGCAAAGAGCAGGCCCGGGGCCTGTACAACCGGCTCAAGCCGCAGGCAATGCGCCTGGCGATGGCGAAGAAAAAGGACTACTTCAACCGCGGGAAGGTGCTCGTTCAGCGCAACGAAACCAGCGTCTACGAGAAGAAGTCCGACTACCCGGGCATTCGGATCATCCGGGCGATGAACAGGCTCGCCAAGCCCGCCGGGATGCCCAAGCTCAAAGAGCCCGACGGGAAGAAGATCGACGAGATGCACAAGAACAAGGGCAAGGGCAGGAAGTAGCCCGCCCGTTCGCTTCGCAACGAGGCGGGGCCGGGAGAGCGGCTCATGAGAAGTCCGCACGCCGTCGTGATGCTCTGGATCGCGGCCGTTGGGTTCGCCCCGACCGCCGCCGAAGCCGTCACCCGCGCTCAGCTCGACCAAGCCGTCCAGCGCCTCCGCGCCAACGCCGCGCTGTGGCAACAGGACAAGAACACGGACGCCTCCGTCGAGATCGCGTTGAAGGGCGTGGAGTTCGACGTGCCCACCGCTCGCCACCTCGCCGACATCATCGAGGCCGCCGAGCCCGACGCCAACAGCCTGTACGTGGTCAACCGCCTCTTGTGGCGGCTGCGATACACGAAGAAGGAGCCCATCCGCGTCATCCTCCCGGCCCTCAAGGACCTGCACGCCAAGGCCCGGCGAGTCTACAAGTCGCTGCCCGAGTTGACGGAGGAGCAGATCAAGGCCTTGAAGGAGCCCTCCAGCCAGAGCCCCAACGCCCTGGCCGCCCTGGAGCAGCGCCGCCGCAAGAAGGTCACCCGCGAGAAACCCATCGCCAAGCACAACCTGATGGTCTACACCCTCGAGCGGTTCACCTATCGGCTGATGCTCATGGCCGCGGATACCGCCGAGGACGAGCTCGTCGTGAAGGCCCTGATCGACGAGGAGCAGATCCGCTCGGCCATCTTCCTGACGATCATCGACGCGCTGGCCGCCGACGCCCGGAAGATGAGCGAGAAGCGAGGGGCGAAGATCTTCCAGGCGCTTCGCCCGGTCGGGCTGGAGCTGAAGTGGGAGCCGAAGAAGGCCTACGTCAACCGCGGCAAGGTCGAGATCAAGGCCGACGACGCCAGTTCGTTCCAGAAGATCGAGACCTACCCCGGCATCCGCCTGCTGACGATGCTCAACCACGTCGCCAGCGCCGGCCGGCAACCGGCCCTCAAGATCCCCAAAGCCAAGGACGTCGACAAGGGCCGGAAAACGGGCCGGAAAGCCTCAACCGCCCCCAAACGCACCACCACAGGCGGCCGGAAGTAGCGCAGCGGAAGCCGAATCCGGGCCTCGTCCGCCTCTGCCTCGCTCGCCCCGTGCCGGCCGCCGGCCAGCTTGCTGTCTGGCGCCGTCAGAGCCGCCCCTCTCCCCCTTTGGCCTTCCCAACACGCCCCCCCCCTGCTACCATCTGCCATAGCCCGAAAGGCACGCCGCAGATGCCCGACCAACGGCCCAAGACGCGACTGATCTGCCCCCTGACCGCCTCAGACGTGCCCGGCATGTGCCGTGCCGCCGACGCCGCCCTCGCCGCCGGCGCCGACACGATTGAGATCCGCCTCGACTACCTCACCGAGCCGCTCGACGACGCACAACTGGCCGGACTGATCGGTCATGCCGCCGCCGAGACGATCGTCACCTGCCGCCCGACCAGCCAAGGCGGCCGATACGATGGCGACGAATCGGCCCGCCTGTCATTGCTGCGCCGGGCAGCCGAGCTGGGGGCCGACTGGATCGACGTCGAGCTGACCACGCCCCCGGCCGACCGGCCGAAGGGGGCGACGATCCTCAGTCACCACGACTTCGACCGCTGCCCGGGCGACCTCGACAGGCTGGCCGACGAGTTGGCGGCCTCCGAAGCGGCCGTCGCCAAGCTCGCCTTCGCCGCCGACGGGCCCGAGGACGCCCTCCGCGCCCTGGACGTGCTCCGCTCGTGCGACAAGCCCGCGATCGCCCTGGCCATGGGCGAAGCGGGCCTGCCCAGCCGCATCCTCGCCGCCAAGCTCGCCGCCTTCGGGACCTTCGCCGCCCTGGACCGCGCCGCCGGGTCCGCACCGGGCCAGCCCACGCTCGACGAGGCCCTGAACCTCTATCGATGGCGCGAACTGACGCCGCGGACGACCGTCTTCGGCGTGATCGGCTGCCCGGTGGCCCACTCGATGAGCCCGGCCGTCCACAACGCGGCCTTCGCCGCCGCCGGCCTCGACGCCGTTTATCTGCCGCTGCTGGTCCAGCCGGGCGAGGACAACTTCCGCCGCTTCATCGACGCCCTGCTCGAGCGGCCGTGGCTGGGGTGGCGCGGGCTCAGCGTCACCATCCCCCACAAGGAAAACGCCCTCGCCACCGTCGGGCCCGGCCGTTGCGACGAGTTGGCCGTCACGATCGGGGCCGTCAACACCGTCACGATCGACCCCGACGGCAGCCTTCGCGGCGACAACACCGACTACGCCGCCGCGATCGACGCGCTGTGCGAGGCAATGGGCATCACCCGCGACGGGCTCGCCGGGCGGGCCGTTGCCGTCCTCGGCGCCGGCGGCGCCGCCCGTGCCCTCGTGGCCGCCCTGGCCCATTACTACGCCGACGTGACCATCTACAACCGCACCGTCTCCCGAGCCGATAGGTTGGGCGAGGAATTCTCCTGCGCCGCTGCCGGTCGCGATGCACTGCCCGGCCTCGACGCCGAGATCGTCATTAACTGCACCTCTATCGGCATGCACCCGAACGTCGACGCCACCCCACTGGAGCGCATTCCACCGATGGTGAGGGTCGTCTTCGACACGATCTACAACCCCGTCGACACGCTGCTGCTGCGTCGCGCGAGGCAGGCGGGCTGCACGTGCGTCACGGGGGTCGACATGTTCGTCAACCAGGCGATCGCCCAGTTCGAGGTATGGACCGACACCGCCGCGCCGCGCGACGTCATGCGCAACGTGGTCCTCGACAAGCTCAATGCGCGCAAGTAACCTCCTCGGCCAGTGACGCGCGCTGCCGCGATCCGACTTGGGCGAATCCCTTCGCTTCGAGGGAGTCGGCGTGGCGAGTCTCCCTTCTGCCTGATCCTCTGATTCTCCCCTCAAGATGCTCTTGTCAGGCGCCTCGGCGGAGGTAGAATGATCGGTTTCCCGCGGGCACAGGAGAACTGCTATGAGCGCCCAGGTGAGAAAGATCGTACTGGCCTACTCCGGCGGGCTGGACACTTCGGTGATCCTCCCGTGGCTGAAGGACAAGTACGGCTGCGACGTGGTCGCGCTGGCCGCCGACGTCGGGCAAGGTGAAGGCGAGCTGGACGGCATCGAGGAGAAAGCCCTCGCATCGGGCGCGAGCAAGTGCGTCGTGGCGGACCTGCGCAAGGAGTTCGCCGAGCAGTACTGCTATCGCATCCTGGCCGCGGGCGCGGTCTACGAGCACGTGTACCTGCTCGGCACGTCGATCGCCCGGCCGCTGATCGCGAAGGCACAGGTCGAGTGCGCCAGAAGGGAGAAGGCCGACGCCGTCGCCCACGGCGCCACGGGCAAGGGCAACGATCAGGTCCGCTTCGAGCTGACGTACATGGCGCTGGCGCCGAAGCTGAAGATCATCGCGCCGTGGAAGGACCCGTCGTTCGAGCTGACCAGCCGCGAGGCGGCCGTCGAGTACGCCAAGGCCCGCGGCATCCCCATCGCGCAGTCGAAGAAGAAGATCTACTCGCGGGACCGCAACCTGTGGCACATCTCGCACGAGGGCGCGGACCTCGAGGAGTTGACGAACATGCCCACCGACGATCTGTGGGTCATGTCCGTGCCGCTGAAGAAGGCCCCCGACACGCCGGCGACGGTACAGGTCGGCTTCAAGGCCGGCAAGCCGGTTGCGATCGACGGCGTCCGCCTGGACGGGCACGAGTTGATCGCGCGGCTCAACGCGCTCGGCGGCAAGCACGCCGTCGGGCAGGTCGACCTCGTGGAGAACCGCCTGGTGGGCATCAAGAGCCGCGGCGCCTACGAGACGCCGGGCGGGACGATCCTCTTCGAGGCCCACCGGGCCCTCGAGTCGGTCACGCTCGACCGCGAGACGCTGCACTACAAGCAGCAAGTGGCGCTGAAGTACGCGGAGATGGTCTACTTCGGCCAGTGGTTCTGCCCCCTGCGGCACGCGCTGGACGCCTTTGTCACCTCGACGCAGAAGAACGTCACGGGCAGCGTGCGGATGAAGCTGCACAAGGGCACGGCCCGCGTGGCGAGCATCGAGTCGCCCAAGAGCCTCTACTCCGGCAGGCTGGCCAGCTTCACGATGGGCGAGGAATACACGCCGACCGACGCGACGGGCTTCATCCGCCTGTTCGGCCTCCAGATGAGGGGGCGCGGGAAGGCGTAGGCCACGTGGGCACGTGAGTCTCCCACGACACAGAAACGCAGAGGGAAGGCAAGGTGACCTGCTCTGCGCTTCCGCCTCCCCGTGCCGGAATCCACCACCGGCCATCTCAGTGATGAGGGGGCCTGGTGGTGTTCTGGCCCGCATCAAGCCCGCGCGCGGTGCGGGGGGCTCAGGGCACGTCGAAGAACACCGGACAGTGATCCGACGCGCAGTTTCTCGGCGTGACATCGTCGAAACGCGGGAACTGGAACGGCACGTCGACGGGGCTCTGATCGTCATCGAGCTGGCGCTTCGCCTTGCAGAACCGCTTCTCGCGCGGTAGCCTTCGCCGGACATGGACGTCATCTGGGCCATCTTCCTGTTTGCCCTCGGGGCCTGCGTCGGCAGCTTCCTCAACGTCGTCATCTACCGGATGCCGAGGGACGAGAGCATCGTCTTCCCGGGCAGCCACTGCCCCTCCTGCGGCCGCGCCATCCGGTGGTACGACAACATCCCCTTGGCAAGCTGGCTGCTGCTCGGCGGGCGGTGCCGCTACTGCAAGTGTCTCATCTCGCCGCGCTACCTGGTCGTCGAGGCGATCACGGCCCTGCTGGTCGGCGGGCTGTGGCTGTGCTTCTACAAGCTCCACGTGCGGGAGGGAGTGGGCGAGTTCCTCGACACCTGGCCGGCCTACCTGGCCCACGCGGCCCTGCTGTGCGGGCTGCTGGCCAGCGCGCTGGTCGATATCGAGCACTGGATCGTGCCGCTGGAGGTCTGCTGGTTTGTCACGGGGATCGGGATCGTCTGCGCGACGGCCTGGCCGGCGCCGCCGGAGCTGATGCCGACGGTCTCGCCGGCCACCGGCGCGATGGCGCTGGCAGCGGCCGTGGGGCTGGTTGCGGCCCTGCTGCTCGTGAAGTTCGGGTTCATCCAGAGGAGCTTCCTGGACGCTGCCGACAAGCCCGCCCGCGAACCTGCCCCCCAGCCGAAGCCGACAGAAAGCCGCCAGGCCGGCGGCAAGAGGAAAAGGAAGAAGGGCAAGAAGAAGAAGAAGCGGAAGCAGCTCGAGCACCAGGCCGACCCACCGATCGCCGGCGTGGCCATCACCAAGGCACACGGCGTCAATCCGCGGACGGAGGTCCTGCGCGAGGTGGTCTTCCTGGCCCCGGCGATCGTGCTGGCGATTGCGGCGGGCCTGTTGGTGACGGAGGTGCAGCCGGTCCGCCAGGCGTGGGGGTCGCTGACGGGCCCCGGCGGCGGCCGGCTGGCGGCGCACCTGAACGGCCTGACCGGAGCGATCTTCGGCTACCTGATCGGCGGGCTGTGGATCTGGGGCTTCCGCATCCTCGGGACGCTGGGGTTCGGCAAGGAGGCAATGGGGCTGGGCGACGTGCACATTCTCGCCGCCGTCGGGGCCGTCTGCGGATGGATCGCGGCCTCGATGGCCTTCTTCCTGGCGGCGTTTCTGGCCTTGGCGTGGGCCGTGACGATCTTCGCGATGCGCCGACAGCGCGAGCTGCCGTACGGCCCGTGGCTGGCCGGGGGGGCACTCGTGGCGATCCTGTTCTACGACCACTTGCTCGAACTGCTTCGCCCGTACGCGACCGTAGTGGCCATGATGGGCGGGGCAACGGGGAACGGACCATGAAGACACTTCGGGGCTATCTCTACGTGATCGCCGGCGGCGTGATCCTGCTGGCCGCGGCGGTGTTCGTGGCGCTCCAGTGGGACCTGACGAAGGCGCAGAGCACGTTCTCGGCCTACGGGCCGGACCGGACCGTGCCGACGCTGTACCTTGTTCTCGCCTCGGCGGCCGGCGGGGTGGTGGTGTACTGGGCGGGTCGGCTGGTGATACACGGGGTCCGCCTCCTCTGGCGGGCTCGCCGCGGGCAGCAGAGGATCCGCGCCGAGAGCGACAAGCCGTCGTAGGATCGGCGGGCCGCCCGAACGCCTGCGCGGCCCACAAGGGCTCGGGTCTCCGCGCGACACAGAAACGCAGAGAAGATGAGGGGCAAGTTCCTTCCCTCTCCTTCTCCCTCCGGGCCTCTGGGTCTCTGTGTCGAGACCCAACACTCGGCAACCGGGTCCCGGGCCCGGCGGCGCATCGGCCCCCCGCCTCCACGCAATCCGCAAAATATCGCGCGGAAGGGCTACCATCCCCGGCAGGGGGCGGTATAATTCGCCCGACTCCCAACTCCATCTGGGAATTGCCTCACCGGCGGCATGCCGCCGCGGAAGGAGAGACCGATGACTCCGATCCATCGCAGTTCGCTGGGTGTGGTGTTGGCGGCCCTGTCGGCCTTGGCCGTCGGCTGCTGCGACAACGAGAAGAAGCAGATCACCTACCTCAGCGGCGAGAACCTCAAGCTGTCCAACCAGATCAAGGACCTTCAGGGCCAGTTGACCGCCGCGCGGACGCGCGAGTCGCAACTGATCTCGCAAGTGGACGCCAAGCAGACAGAGGTCGACGGGCTGCGGACGGAGGTGGCGATGGCGAAGCAGCGCGCCACCGCGCCAACGCCCGCCCCCGGCGGCGGCCGGACCACCCCGCCGCCCGGCGCGGAGGTCGCCGTCTACAAGGTCACCGTCGGCAGCGACATTCTCTTCGCCGCCGGCAGGGCCTCGCTGACAGCCGCCGGGAAGGCCCGACTCGGCCAGATCGTCTCCCTCCTGAAGAGCCAATATGCCGGCATGGGCGTTCGCGTGTACGGCTACACCGACAGCGACCCGATCCGCAAGACGAAGAGCATGTGGGCCGACAACCTCGACCTGTCGGCCAACCGCGCCATGGCCGTCACGCGATACCTCATCAGCAAGGGTATCCGCGCTGCGGACATCGAGACAGTCGGCATGGGCGCCACACACTTTGTGGCCGGCAACAGCACGAAGGCGGGGAAGGCGAAGAACCGCCGGGTGCTGATCATGGTCGTCAAGAGATAACCCCGCGCGAGGCAGGCCAGCGCCGCCCCCCGGCCCCGATCGGCCGAGGCGGCCCGAACGTCCGGCCGACCCATCCCCGCGCATCCGTCGGAGAATTCGCCGCCCTGGCGGCTCGCAGCCGGCCCGGGCCGACGCCGCTGCCCATGATCGCCGTCATCGACTACGAGATCGGCAACCTCCGGAGCGTGCAGAAGGCCCTTCAGCGCGTTGGGGGTGACGCGCGCCTGATCACCACGCCGGCCGAGTTGGCACGGGCCGACAAGGTCGTCCTGCCCGGCGTGGCGGCCTTCGGCGACGCGATGGAGGAACTGCGGTCGCTGAAGCTCGTCGAGCCCCTCCGCAAGGCCATCGCCGAAGGCATGCCGTATCTCGGATTCTGCCTGGGCCTGCAACTGCTGTTCGACGTCTCCTACGAGGACGGCGAGCACGAGGGCCTTCGCGTGCTGCCGGGCAAGGTCGTCCGCTTCGAGTTCGCCGAGCAGCAGGCGGGCGGGAAGCGGCTCAGCGTGCCCCACATGGGCTGGAACCAGATCCACACCCGAGGCGAGTGCCCGATGCTGGCCGGCATTGACGACGGGGCCTACGTCTACTACGCCCACAGCTACCACGTCGTTCCCGACGAGCAGGCCGTCGTGGCCACCACAACCGACTACGGCCATGACTTCGTCTCGTCGGTCCGGCACGAGAACGTCTTCGCCACGCAGTTTCACCCCGAGAAGAGCCAGGCCGTCGGGCTGAAACTGCTGGAGAACTTCATCAGGATTTGACGATGGATATTCTCCCGTCGATCGATCTTCGCGAGGGCAAGGTGGTCCGCCTGGCGCAGGGTGATTACGCCCGCCAGACGACCTATCGCGACGACCCGGTCGCTGTCGCACGGGAGTTCGTCGCCGCCGGCGCGACCTGGATCCACGTGGTGGACCTCGACGCCGCCCGAAGCGGGCGCCTGACCAACGCCGCCCTCGTCCGGGCCGTCGCCGAGGCTGTCGAGGCCCGCCTCGAGTTCGGCGGCGGGATTCGGGACGAGGCCGCCGTCGACGCGATGCTGTCGGCCGGCGTCGACCGGGTGGTGATCGGCTCGGCCGCCCTGAAGAACTGGGCGTGGTTCGAGAAGCTCGTCTCGCGCGGCGACCTGGCGGGCAAGGTGGCCCTCGGCCTCGACGCCCGCGGCGGGCGCGTCGCCGCGGAGGGTTGGACCGAGCAGCTCGAGGCGACCGCCCTGGAGCTGGCCCGGCGGGTCGACGATTGGCCGCTTGGCGCGATCGTCTACACCGACATCGCCCGGGACGGCATGCTGACCGGGCCGAACGTCGAGGCAACCGCCGAGATCGTCGCCGCCACCGGCGTGCCGGTCATCGCCTCAGGCGGCGTCAGTTCGCTGGACGACGTCTCGGCCTGCCGGCGGATCGGCTGTAGCGGGGCGGTTATCGGCCGGGCCTGGTACGAAGGGACGATCGACCTGGCCGAGGCGTGCCGGATCGCCCGGGACGCCCCGTGAGAGGAGTAGATCGTTTTGCGAAAAATCGGCTTTTTTTCCGGAAGATGTTCGTGTAGGATACTCCGTGAGAGGGGTACATTTGCTCTTGACCCGCACGACCGAAAGCCTGGCGGGCATCGTTACTGGTAGGTTAGCGGGGGGCTTTACTGAGGAAGGCTTCAGCGATGAATCAACAGTCTGCAACCACGGATGATCAGACTAAGGACAACCGGGGCAAAGACAAAGAGCTGATGATCGGCTCCGGTGTCCTGGAGATTACGGAGAAGGGCTACGGGTTCCTTCGGCAGGCGAAGAACAACTACCGGGCGACCCCGGGAGACATCTTCGTCGGCAAGGATTTCGTCCGTCACGGCGGGCTGAGGACCGGGCTGTTCATCGAGGGCAAGGTCCTGCCCCCCACCAAGAAGAAGGGCGGGCCGAAGCTCGAGGTGATCACCAAGGTCAACGGCAAGAACGCCGAGGAATACACGGACATCATCCCCTTCCAGGAGATGATCGTCGTCGATCCGCACCCGATGATGAAGCTCGAGACCCCCGACGGGCCGATGGAAATGCGCGTGCTGGACCTGATCTGCCCCGTCGGCAAGGGGCAGCGAGGGCTGATCGTCTCCCCGCCCCGCGCGGGCAAGACCATCCTGCTCCAGCAGATCGCCAACGCCATCGGCCTGAACAACCCCGAATGCTACGTCTTCATCCTCCTCGTCGACGAGCGGCCGGAGGAGGTCACCGACTTCCGCCGCAAGTGCCCCAGCGCCGAGGTCGTCGCCTCCAACAACGACCAGGAGGTCGCCAGCCACGTCCGCGCCGCAGAGTTCACCATCGAGCGGGCCAAGCGCATGGCAGAGTTCGGCCAGGACGTCGTGATCCTGCTGGACAGCCTCACCCGCCTCGGCCGGGCCTACAACCGGTCGATCGAGACGTCCGGGCGGACGATGACCGGCGGCGTCGACATCCGCGCCCTGGAGATCCCCAAACGCCAGTTCGGCGCCGCGCGGAAAGTCGAGGACGGCGGGAGCCTCACCATCCTCGCCACCGCCCTGGTCGAGACCGGCAGCCGAATGGACGACCTGATCTTCGAGGAGTTCAAAGGCACGGGCAACATGGAGCTTCAACTCGACCGGAAGCTCGCCGAACTGCGGATCTGGCCGGCCATCTCCATCCCAAAGAGCGGCACGCGTAAGGAAGAGCTGCTCGTCGACCCGTGGGTCCTGCCGAAAATGCACGCGCTGCGGCGAACGCTCAGCAGCCTCAGCGTCGATGAGGAGATGCCCTCACTGCTGCGGGCCCTGTCGAAGTGGCCCAGCAACGAGGAGTTCCTCCGGAGCCTCGACGTGCGCGACTATTGATCCCCGCCCGCGGCCGCATCCCATACCACCCAGCCTGAGGTCCGCCCACTCGCTTCCCTGAAGCGACCACCCTACAGATCGGGCCGGCCCTCTCGGGGAGGCCCGGCCCGTTTGTCTTGCTCCCAGTCGTCGGTGTTCGGCTAGAGCACGGCGTCCTTCGCCGCCTTGGCGATTCGGAACTTCAAGGCCTTCTTCGCCTTGATTTTGATCTTCTCGCCCGTGGCGGGATTGCGGCCCCAGCGGGCCTTCCGGTTCACGACGATCAACTTGCCCAGCCCCGGAATGGTGATGCCCTTCTTCGCCTCTTTGTACGCCAGGGCTACCAACGCCTCCACGACCCCCGCGACATCCTTCTTCGTCATGTCGCACGTCTCGGCGACCGTCGCCATGATCTGCGACTTCGTCATCGGCTTGGCTGTGGCCATGTCCTTCGCTCCTTCTGAAAAGTGTTCTACCGAAAACGAAAGCCCTTCCAGGCACCGCGGTCACAGCGGCCGCCAGACATCCCTGCTCGCCCGCCGCGACCGATTCTGCGGACCCCTCGGCCCGACATGTCGGCTGTATGTTGCGCCCCCCCGAAAGGCCCGTCAAGGCGAAAAGTCGATCTCAGCCAATAAAATCAGGGGTATCGGGGCCCACGGTTCCTGCCTCCAGAGCGCGCCTCGCCGAACGTCGCCAGCGCCCTGCCCCCCGGCCGCGCCGGCCTCCTCGGCGAAAACGCGCGTCTCCGCCCCGACGCGCCCCTTGCTCCGCTGCGCACACGTGGTATAGTGCTCCTGCTCAGCCCCGGAGAGGTGCCGGAGTGGCCGATCGGGCGGCATTGGAAATGCCGTGTACCCTTTGGGTACCGCGGGTTCGAATCCCGCCCTCTCCGTTAGAGGGCGGGGTTCGGACCCGCCGGCCCGGCGCAGCCGGGCGCTCGCGGGCTTGACGCCGAGGGCGCCGCGAAGCGAATCCCGCCCTCTCCGTTACGAAAGCAACACCCCCCACCGTTCTCAGTGGCCGGAGGTCGGGTCGGCGGTCCGGGCGGCCGACGGCGACACGCGCCGACCGGCTCCTGCCCGCCAGGGAGGATCGGCGCGGGGGTCTTTTGCGATCGATGGCAGGAAACCGCCATGGGTGCGGGCAACGAAGCGGCTGGACAGCACAGCGGGGCGCAGGACGGCTCAGGGCCGGGCCGGCCCGAAGCTCAATTCGGCCTCGCCGAAAGCCGCGCCCTGTTGGCCGCCTCCCGGGCCGTCCTCGAGCACCAGCGGTTCGCGAATGCCGCGCGGGCGATCTTCGACGCCGCCAAGGAGGTCATCGGCGCCCAGGCCGGCTACGTTGCGCTGCTCACGCCAAACGGGCAGGAGAACGACGTGCTGTTCCTCGACGCCGGCGGGTCGCCCTGCACGGTCAGCCCCGAGCTGCCGATGCCGATCCGCGGGCTCCGCGCCGAGACCTACCGCACCGGCCAGGCTGTCTACGATAACGACTTTGCCACCAGCCGGTGGACGGAGTTCCTGCCCCCCGGCCACGTGACGATGAACAGCGTCCTGTTCGCGCCGTTGACGCTGGGTCAGGAAGTCGTCGGGCTGCTGGGTCTGGCCAACAAGCCGGGCGGCTTCACGGACGCCGACGCACAGTTGGCCTCCCGCTTCGGGGAGTTCGCGGCTATCGCATTGGGGAACAGCCGCGCGATGGAGGCCCTCGAGGGCAGCGAGAGGCGTTTCCGCGCGGTGACGCAGACGGCCAGTGACGGCATCATCTGCGCCGAAGGGGACGGGACGATCGTCCTCTGGAACCGGGCGGCCGAGCGGATCTTCGGCTACACCGCCGAGCAGGCCATCGGCCGGCCGCTAACGTCGATCATGCCGTTGCGCTACCGGGAGGCCCACAGCGCGGCCCTTCGGCGTCTGGCCGAGGGGCAGGCGCCGAAGTTGCTGGGCAAGACGCTCGAGCTGGTGGGCCTGCGGAGCGACGGCAGCGAGTTCCCACTGGAGTTGTCGCTGGCGAACTGGCGGGAGAAGGAGGGGGTGTTCTTCACTGGCATCGCGCGAGACATCACGGACCGCAAGCGGGCCGCCGAACAGATCGAGGGGCTGGCCAGGTTCCCCTCGGAGAACCCCAACCCGGTTCTCCGCATCTCGGCCGACGGGGCGGTCCTCCACCACAACAAGGCCAGCGAAACCGTGTTGGAGGCGTGGGGCTGCGCTGCCGGCGAGAGCTTGCCTCCCCCCTGGCGGCAGATCGTGGCCGAGTCGCTCGAGTCGGGCGTGGCCCGCCAGACCGAGCTTCAGTGCGGGGCCCACACGTTCTCCCTGACCTTCGCGCCCGTCGCCGAGGCCGGCTACGTCAACGCCTACGGGCTCGACGTCACCGCCCGCAAGCAGGCCGAGCAGTCGGTCCGCAAAGCGCGAGACGAGTTGGGCGTCCGCGTCCGGCAACGGACCGCCGAGCTGGTCGGCGCGGTCGACAGGCTCCAGCAGGAGGCCCGGGACCGCATCCGGGCCGAGCGGGAACTCGAGGCAGAGAGGCAGAGGCTCTACTCCGTCCTGAACGTCCTGCCCGGCTACGTCACGCTGAAGGGCCGGGACCGGTCGATTCAGTTCGCGAACCATCGCTACCAGGAGCTGTTCGGCCCGAGGGGCGAGCGGCGATGCTACGAGCTTCAGTACGGTCGGGAGGCCCCTTGCCCCCGCTGCCCCATCGTCGAGGTGTTCACCCGCGTTCGACCGAAGGAGTGGGAATGGTCCGACCCGAAGGGCAGGAGCTACCACGTCTGGGCATATCCGTTCTCCGACGTGGACGGCACGCCGCTGGTGCTGGAGTTGGGCATCGACGTCACCGAGCGGAAGGAGCTGGAGAGGCAGGTCATCGAGAGCAGCGAGACCGAGCGCCGCAGCATCGGGCGCGACCTGCACGACACGTTGGGTCAGAAGCTGACGGGGCTGGCGTTCCTGATCAAGGTGTTGACGAGAAAGCTCTCCGACGCGTTCCCGGAAGACGCGCCCGTCGCCAACCAGGTCGTGCAGCTTGTCAACGAGTCCATCGCCCATGTTCGGATGCTGGCCCGAGGGCTGGACCCGGTGGGGCTCGACGAGGGCGGGCTGGCCGATGCCCTTCGCAAGCTGGCCGACAGCGTGGCCGATCTGTTCGGCCTGACGTGCCGCTTCAGATGCGCCCGCCCGATCGAGCTGCCCGGCGGGGCCGAGGCGACCCACCTGTACCACATCGTCCAGGAGGCGGTGAACAACGCGACAAAGCACGCGGGCGCCACCGAGATCACCATCTCCCTGGCGTCCGACGGTGACGGAATCGCCGTGGCGGTCGAGGACAACGGGACGGGCATTCCCGATCCGCCACCGACCGACGGGATGGGCATGCACGTCATGCGGCACCGGGCCAGCGTGATCGGCGGATCGCTCAGCATCGAGCCGAGGCCCGGCGGCGGAACCGTCCTGCGCTGCCTGCTGCCCAGGCGGCGCGGAAACCAACGTGGAGTCCTCCCGTGAGCAGATCAAGCAAACCGCCGTCGGAAGCCGAGGCGACCCGGATCCTGCTGGTCGACGATCACTCGATCGTCCGCCAGGGGATGAGGATGCTGATCTCCCAGGAACCGGACCTCGTCGTCTGCGGCGAGGCCGCCTCCGCCCACGAGGCCCTCAAGGCCGTCGAGCGGACGCAGCCGAACGTGGCCGTCGTCGACCTGTCTCTGAAGGACAGCAGCGGAATGGCGCTGATCAAGGACCTGAAGATCCGCCATCCGAAGGTGCTTGTGCTGGTCGTCTCGATGCGGGACGAGTCCTTCTACGCCGAGCGCGTACTCCGCGCGGGGGCCAAGGGCTACATCAGCAAGGAGGAGGGCACCGAGAAGCTCGTCGAAGGCATCCGCGCGGTCCTGACGGGCAAGGTCTACGTCAGCGAGTCACTGGCGGCGAGGCTGCTGAGCAAGTACGTCGGCGGCGGCAGTGCGGGGAGCGAATCGCCCGTTCAGCGGCTCAGTGACCGGGAGCTGGAGGTCTTCGAGTGGATCGGGCAGGGCCTGACCACGCGGGAGATCGCCGAGAAGCTGCACCTGAGCGTCAAGACGATCGAGTCGCACCGCGAGCACATCAAGGAGAAGCTCGGGCTTGACAACGCCACCGAGCTGCTCAAGCACGCGATCGAATGGAACCAGACCATCCAGGGCAGTTGAGCGCCGCGCCCGCGCCGACAGCGACGTGATCCGGCGGAAGTTGGCTCGATTATCCCCCTTCTCTCCCTCGATCCCCCCTTCTCTCTGCGCCCCAACTTCTGCCCCGAGAATCCTATACGGCCCGCCAGCCAAGTTCGGCCGTGGGGCACTCCCCCATAGTCGCTGGGGGCCGGTCCGACCCGCAAAAGGGGTCCGGCGCCGATTGATCGACCTCCGTGGACCACGGAGAATAACACGTGGAGTCAGATAAGGAAGTCTTTCATCGAATGGTGCCCGAGCAACACCGTGCAGATTGAACCGACCCCTGAGAACAACAGGCTCTGACCGAGGAAAGGGAGAATACCCATGAACAGTTGCCTGCCCGCCCCGACACACTCCGAGACCCGATCAGTCCCCTTGACGGCCCGAGATTTCGCCGCGATGACCAGGCCCAGCATGCTCCGGTGCACTCTCTGCCAGACCGTCGTCAAGGTCGTCAAGCAACGAGGGCTCGGGCTGGTCTGCTGCGGCCGCGACATGGTCGCGGCCAGCACCAACGACAACTGACCCCGCCCGGCGGCGCTCGGCCCCCCAAGTTCGCTACTCGATTCACACGGCGCTTTCGACGCGCTGCTGCTCCTTGAGCTGCTCGACGCGGTCCCGGAGGCGGGCGGCGGCCTCGAACTCGAGCTCCTCGGCCGCCTTGTACATCTGCTCCTCCAGCCGCTGGATCAGCTCGAGCCGATCGAACTGGTCCTCGCTGGCGTGGATGGCCTCGCGGGCGACCTTCCGGGCACGGAGCTGGTCGGCCAGGGCTGTCCGAATCTCTTTGCGGATCGTCTCCGGCGTGATGTCGTTGTCCTCGTTGTACTTCAACTGCGTCTGCCGGCGCCGGCCCGTCTCCTCGATGGCCTGTTTCATCGCGTCGGTGACGCGATCTGCGTAGAGGAACACCTGGGCGTTGACGTTCCGCGCGCAGCGCCCGATCGTCTGGATCAGGCTCGTCGCCGACCGCAGGAAGCCCTCCTTGTCGGCATCCAGGATCGCCACCAGCGACACCTCCGGCAGGTCCAGCCCCTCCCGCAGCAGGTTCACGCCCACCAGCACGTCGAACCGCCCCTCCCGCAGCTCCCGGAGGATGTCCACCCGCTCCAGCGTGTCGATCTCGCTGTGTAGGTACTTGCAGCGGAATCCCTCCGCCCGGATGTACTCCGAAAGGTCCTCCGCCAGCCGCATCGTCAGCGTCGTGATCAGCGTCCGCTCCCCCGCCTCCACCCGCTTGCGGATCTCGCCAAGCAGATCGTCCACCTGTCCCCGCGCCGGGCGGACCTCCACCGCCGGGTCCACCAGCCCCGTCGGGCGGATGATCTGCTCGATGACCTCCCCGCCGGCCCGCTCCATCTCGTAGTCGGCCGGCGTGGCCGAAACGAAGACCACCTGCTTCCACATCTGCTCGAACTCGTCGAACTTCAGCGGCCGATTGTCCAACGCGCTGGGCAGGCGGAAGCCGTGCTCGACGAGGACCTCCTTGCGGCTGCGGTCGCCGTTGAACATCGCGCGGACCTGCGGAATCGTCACGTGGCTTTCGTCGATGATCAGCAGGAAGTCGTCGCCGAAGTAGTCGATCAGCGTGTAGGGCCTCTGCCCCGGCGCCCGGCCGTCGAGGTGGCGGGCGTAGTTCTCGATGCCGGGACAGTAGCCGACTTCCATGAGCATCTCGATGTCGTACCGCGTGCGGGCGGCCAGCCGCTGGGCCTCCAGCAGCTTGCCCGCGTTTCGGAGCTGGATCAGGCGGCTGTCCAGCTCCTCCTTGATGCTCGCGGCGGCGCGCTCGATGGTGGCCTCTTCCGCCACGTAGTGGACGGCTGGGAAGATGAACACCTGATCGACCCGGCTCAGCGAGTTGCCCGTCAGCGGGTTGATCAGGTGGATCGCCTCGATCACGTCGCCGAACAGCTCGATCTGGTAGCCGAACTCCTCGTAGGCCGGGTAAACGTCCACCGTGTCCCCGCGCACACGGAACGTGCCCCGCTTGAAGTTCACGTCGTTCCGGTCGTACTGGAGGCTGACGAACTTGCGGAGCATCTCGTCGCGGTTGACCGTCTCGCCGACCCGCAGGGCCGCCACCATCGCCTGGTACTCCTCCGGCGAGCCGAGCCCGAAGATGCAGGAGACGCTCGCGACGATCAGCACGTCCCGCCTGGCCGACAGGCTCGTCGTGGCCGACAGCCTCAGGCGGTCCAGGTCGTCGTTCCGCGAGGCATCCTTCTCGATGTAGATGTCCCGCTGGGCGATGTACGCCTCGGGCTGGTAGTAGTCGTAGTAGCTGACGAAGTACTCCACCGCATTGTCGGCGAACAGCTCCTTGAACTCCTCGTAGAGCTGGGCGGCGAGCGTCTTGTTGTGGCTGACGACGAGCGTGGGCTTGTTCAGGCGGGCGATGACGTGGGCCATCGTGAACGTCTTGCCGCTGCCGGTGACCCCCAGCAGGACGTTGTACTTCTGCCGGCGCCGACAGTTGTCCACCAGCCGGTCGATCGCCGCCGGCTGATCGCCCTTCGGCGCCATCGTCGTCGTCAGCTTGAAGTCGGCCATGGCGTCGATTATAGCATCCGGGGAATTGCCTTTATAGCGGGCGGACCGGGCCTACAAGGCCTATAATGGCCCGGTCGGCGGGAGCGGACCGTCGCGCTGCCTTCCGCCGCAACGCCCCTACGGGGCTAGAAAGCGCCCGCTTCATGCCAATCAACATCTTGTGCATCGGGGACATCGTCGGTCGGCCCGGGCGGCTGGTGCTGGCCGACAAGCTCGACGAACTGATCGAGACCCACTCGCTGGAGCTGGTGGTAGCCAACGCCGAGAACGCCGCCGGCGGCAGCGGGCTGACACCGCAGATCGTCAAGAAGCTCCACCGCTACGGGGTCGACGCGATCACGCTGGGCGACCACGTCTATCGCAAGCGAGAGATCATCCAGGTGCTCGAGAAGTCCGACCGGGTCGTCCGCCCGGCCAACCTGCTGCCCCCGGCGGCCGGGAAGCGCTGGACCGTCGTTCGGACCAAGAGCGGCTGCTACGGCGTCGGCGTCGCGTGCGTGTTGGGACAGATGTACATGGGCTGCTGGGGCTCGCCCTGGCCGGCCATCGAGCAGGTGCTCGCCGAGATGCCCGACGAGGTGAAGATCCGCATCGTCGACTTCCACGCCGAGGCGTCCAGCGAGAAGATCGCGATGGGCTGGCACCTCAACGGGCGGGTGAGCATCGTCTTCGGCACGCACACGCACATTCCGACGGCCGACGCGCGCGTGCTGGACAAGGGCACGGCGTACATCAGCGATCTGGGCATGACGGGCCCATACGACAGCGTCCTGGGCCGGCGGAAGGACCGCGTTCTCAGCGCGCTGACCACGACGATGCCCTTGT
>Ga0180437_10001094_pt1 | contig 47646 bp, 49 predicted proteins | sample SS_ome_4_FD_132410 | JGI IMG/M metagenome (GOLD analysis project Ga0180437, IMG submission 132410) | Hypersaline lake sediment archaeal communities from the Salton Sea, California, USA - SS_3_D_1 metaG | ecosystem: Environmental > Aquatic > Non-marine Saline and Alkaline > Hypersaline >... | reverse complement strand
CAGATTTGAGCCCCGTCCATTTTCGGGGCTATATTTCTCGGCAAATGAGTTGTTACACACTCGTTAGGGAGTGGCTACTTCTATACCTATCCTTTTGCTGTTTTAGAAATATAACGCCCTTTAGTTTGACACTTAACCTGCACTTTGGGACCTTAACCCAAGTCTAGGTTGTTCCCTTCTCGGCGATGGACTTTACGCCCACCAACCCGTTTCCCAGAGTCTACGGTGCCGGCAGTTTCGGAGTTTAAGAGCGAAGGGAGGAATTTCTTCCCCTTACTTTGCAATTAGTGCTCTACCCCACCGGCTCCCTCGTCTGAGACTTGGCTGACACCAACTTCGGGGAGAACCAGCTATCACCGATCTAGATTAGCCTTTTGCTCCTATTCCCAAATCATCTAAGCGAATTGCACATCAGCACTAGTTCAGACCTCCATCGTCCTTTCGAACGACTTCATCTTGTTCAGGAATAGATCGACCGGCTTCGGGTATTATACCAGTGACTTTAGGCCCTTTGAGACCGTTCTTCTGGTCTAGTTCCTTAGAAGGATTCACTCCGTCCCGTTGGAACAGCTGAACTGCCCCTAGGTACGCAGGTCTTCCTAATGTGATAACTAGATTGCAAGAATATTGGTTTCCCTTTGCCTACGTGCCGCTAGACACTTAAGCTCGCCACTAGTATAAACTCCCTGGCCAATGATTCCAGACTGATGATGCAACCCTAGTCCTCTGTATTCTGATATTCTGTCACCAGAACTCATTCACACAGAATCTGTCCTTTCGGGCTGCATCCTTACTAAGCTATTTGGTTTCAAGCGCTTTTCACGGCCCTTCCGGGTTTCTTTTCATCTTTTGCTCACGCTACTATTTCGCTATCGGTCTTGGGACATATTTAGATTTGCCAGCGTGTATCTGGCATGTTCGTACGAGAAAACCATCCCGCACTACTCGGGATACCTCGCAGCAGCCTTCCAAATTACAGTTACGCGGCTGTCACGCTCTATGGCTCCACATCCCAGAGGTATTCACCTTCTTTGGGGAGGCCGTACGAGGTCCACACACCACATTTCCACTTGGTTTCCCAAGGGATTCGGTTTGATCTATTCCGCTTTCGCTCGCCGTTACTCACGGAATCACTATTGTTTTCTTTTCCTCCTGGTACTAAAATGTTTTACTTCCCAGGGTTCCCTTTCCCATAGGGGAATCTTGCGGATTATTGAGCCGCAAGTGGATGTCCTATTCAAGTATCTCGGGGTCAACGTCTACATGCGACTAACCCGAGCTTATCGCAGCTTGTCACGCTCTTCATCGGTGCCCAAGCCAAGATATCCACCAAATAGCGTAGGCGTATTGGCGTCTACTCAAGGAAAGATTCAGATTGCTTGCACTAAGGCTTGTGTATTCTGGATTGATAAGGAGGTTTCAATCTCATATTGAGACAAAAAAACCTTATTATAACATTATATGGGGAGTATGTTCCTATGAGCACATTCAATCGTGCTTGGCGCGGGATCCTTACAATAACCAAGGAGGCGGTCATTATAAGCACTCATATCCTGTATCATCAAGCATTATGACCGAAGTCATTTTTGACATACTTTTACGAGGCCGCTACCTGCTATTGATTCTACGTCATCAATTGTGATGAGGTGTTTTTATCAATCAATAACTTACCGTTGGTATATATAAATTAATTTCATATTGATATTTTACCGTCGGCGAAGTATATGAGTTAATACTTAATTAAAAATTTTATGGTCAAAAAAAATAAGTTTTTAAGGGGTAAAGGTGCGTTTTAAAATCTCAAAAACATCCCCGAAGCAGGGAACCAAGTAGACCAAATAAGTACTTGGCATATTGATATATAAATTACTGCTTGAAGTGCAGGTTTAAATTGTACATTATAAATGTATTTAATAGTAAAAATTCCTATAATAAAAGAAATCCCAAAAGAAATGAAAATATTTAAGTAATTCTCAATAAAGTTTGTTATAGGGTATAGAGTAAGTTGAATAATTCTAAATGGTGAAAGGCGTCTTGAAAGAATCATTCCAATGCTTATTAATAACAAAGCTTCTTAAAATTAGCGTAGTTAGGATTAAGAGAAATATAAAAAATGCAACTTCTAGAACGATTATGAAGAAATTAATTATTGTTATCACCTTGGCTTTGATTTAAGATAATCTGTCAGACTACAGATATCGCCTATGATGTCTATACTTTTCTGTCTAATAGAAATCTATTTTATTGATGAATTAGAGCTTTTTGCGTCCCATATTAAAAAGGAGAATTTGTATACAAGGGAAAAGATTTTTAAATTACTAAAAAAATTAATAATTCAGAAAAGAGATCCCATAATTAAGGGTTTTGATGCTAAAGCTATGTATTGAAATTTGTGAGAAAAAAATAAAGCTCATTTTTATAAAAATAAATTATGGAACGTAAAATATTGGTGGGTACTTCTGGTTGGGGATATGATGAATGGGTTGGTCCCTTTTATCCTAAAACCCTCAAGAAAGAGGATTTCTTGTTATACTATTCGGAAATATTTTATACGAATGAAATTAATACTACGTTTTACAATATTCCCTCAAAATGGGTTGTAAAAAGCTGGGTTGATAAAACACCTAATAATTTTCTTTTTACCGCTAAAATTCCTAAAAAAGTAACGCATGAGCATAAATTAGACGTAGATCTTTGCTTAAACGATCTGGATTATTTTCTTACATCAATAGATCCATTAATAAAGGCGAAGAAACTTCTTAGCCTTTTAATTCAACTTCCTCCCTCATTTAATAGGGAAGAACATTTTGGAATGTTGAGAGAATTTATAAGAAATTGGCCAAGCGAATTAAAGGCAGAAGGGTATCATTTAGCGATTGAATTTAGAAATGAATCTTGGATGGATGATAAGATTTTTGATTATCTAAAAAAGAATTCTTTAACCTATTGTGCTGTGATTGAACCATTACTTCCACCTAGAATGGATATCACCAACTCAGAGTTTTTTTATCTAAGGTTTCACGGATATGGTAAAAAAATTTGGTTTGATTATTTTTTTACCGAAGAAGAGATAAGGAAATGGGCGGGTTCAATAAATAATGTAATAGAAAAAGTCGAAAAGATTGGAATTTATTTCAATAATCATTTTTCGGGATATGCTGCGAAAAACTCTCTAATGATGATGAAAGAATTGAATTTAACTCCAAAAACGTTTCCGAATGATGTTAGCATTTTAGAGATTAAAAAAAAATCTGGTGAACTCTCTAAGGGGCAAATAGATTTAGATAAATTTATCAAATGAACTAGAGGGTTTTTTATTATAATGATAAATTTATTTTGAGGTAATTTACGATTTGAAAAACGAGAAAATAAAAATTGGAATAATTGGTGCTGGAGCAATTGGAAGTTTATTTGGAGGGTATTTGGCATCGACTCTAAAAAATGATGATACCACAGAAATTATTTTTTTCTCAAGACCCGCTCATGTAAATGTAATCAATGCAAGGGGATTAATACTTCAAAGAGGTGATACATTATTGACCCTCAAAAACATTAAAGCCTTTGATAATTACAGTAATTATAAAGATTCATTATCATCAGATAAGGGAGATAAATTTGAATATCTCTTTATAACCACTAAAGCATATGATACCATAAAAGCAATAAGAGCTTATAATAACCTTATCGAAGCAAGTAACTGGATAATACTTCTGCAGAACGGAATAGGAAACGAGCACTTGGTAGAATTATATGTTAAAAAGGAAAAATTAGTGAGAATTGTCACCTCCCATGGGGCGGTCTTGAAAAGTCCAGGGGTAGTCATGCACACAGGTTCGGGATTTACTAAAATAGGATTTCCTTTCCCAGAAGAATACCGCGATAATAAGGTAAAACTAAAGACTGGTTTATTATCATTGAATCGATTAAAAGAGATGCTCCAAAGTGGTCAAATAAAAACAGAAATTGTAGATGATATTATTAGGTATACTTGGGAAAAGGCATTTGTAAATATTGGAATAAATGTTATTGGGGCATTAACTAAGCTAACAAATGGGGAACTCTTAAAATCTGAAAATTTAAGAATGTTAATGGAAGCTCTGGTGAAAGAAGCATTAATTATCGCAGAGACTCAAGGATTAAAGTTCGAAGAAGAGAAGTATGTTAATCTTATGTTTTCTGTCGCAGAAGAGACTGCAGGTAATGAAAATTCCATGTTGCAAGATATAATTGCAAAAAAGCCTACAGAAATTGATTTCTTAAATGGAAAAATTGTGGAATTGGCCGCAGCATATGGAATTGACGTTCCATTAAATAATGTAGTAACCCATTTAATAAAAGGACTCGAGCAATCTTATCTCATTGACAGTTAAACTTTACATGTCATATAATAAGCGTTTTCTCCATCTCTATAATAACGTTCTTTTATGCTTTGTGTGGAGAAATTAAATTTTTTGTATAAATTTATTGCAGTATAATTGGTGACTCTTACTTCCAATACAAATTCATCTATTTTATATTTTCTAACTTTTTCCATGGAATTTGATAATAACGTAGAAGCAATCCTGTGTCTCCGATAATCTTTTGATACAGCTATTGATACTAAATGCCCTTTATTAACAAGTTTTAGACTATTAATTGAAGGGGTTCGCTCCACTCTCCACATAATGTATGCTATAATAATTCCTTCTCGATTACACGCGACGAGAAAAGATTCAGGATAATTATCTAAGATGCTTTTATAGAAAAAGTAAGGATAATCCTCTGGTAATTCTTTCTCATTTACTTCAATTACACCCTCTAAATCCTCTAAACTACATCTTCTGATCACAATGGGATCCTCGTCGCCAATAAGAGGTAAGTGTTTAGGTTGTGTATCCTTATCTGTCCCCATTATTTGCTTATCTCTAGTTCTCGTTGATAAAAGTAATTATTAACTATATTAGATATAATTTTAGACCTTTAAAAGCTTTTTATAATAATTATAAGATTTAGATTTAGCTGTAGATCTTTTTAAATGGCTTTCGTTTTTGATTTTTTATATATTTTGTGATAAGATCAAGAGTTCTTTTGATATTTTTGGTTTTATTATATTTTTCTATTAGTTTTATTAAATCTTTCTTCTCTAATTGTTTTAATTCTTTAGTTGCTCTTATCATTTCTGGTATAGCTCTTACAATATTATCAATAATAGTTATATCTGCCCATAAAGATGTTCTACTAATAGGATTCAAATCAATTGCTATTATTTTTTTACCGATTCGTTTCAAAGCCTCAGTTCTGTCACCATCTTCTAGCGGAACTAACACAACATCAGCATTTTTAATACCTTCAGGATCAACTTTTCTTCTATTACTCGAGAGTTCTTTAATCTCAACCATCTTGCTTTCATCAATACCCAATATTTGCCTAGCACCCGCTTTTTCTAATACTTTACGTATAGCGTCTATTCTACCTTCTTTTCGATAAAATAGATTAACTTCGAGAGGAGCATTTAATAGATATGATAATTGAACCATCTGGTTTGGAACCAACGCCGCTACATTACCATTCACGCTAATTATTGGAGAGTGTGCAAGTAAAAGCATAGCAACAGCTGCTTTTATTGCAGCTTTTGCGGCTTTATTTGTTTTTTCACCTAAAATATAATCGAAACATTCACCTCTCCCATGAGCAATTAATCCTGCTTCAGCAACTATTAAGTTTTTCATACCATCAATGATTTTGTGTCGGTATATTAAGCTTTCATATCTTGGATGATCGGAAGGAACTGTAGGATTTTGTTCATTTTTTAAGCTTATAGTTAAACCATCTCAATTAACTTGTTGTTTATATAGTTTTAAATAAACAAAAACTATTAATCTTTTGCTACCTTTAAAATTTTATTGGTCAATATGAGTTCAAAGCAAGAAAAGAAGAGTAAAGATCTGCAACTTTATCAAACAAAAAAAGTTCTAGAGAAACTAAGAAAAAAGAGAGGTTTCCATACAGAGTTAGTTTCAGTATATATTCCACACGATCGTAAGATTTCTGATGTTACAAACCATTTAAAAAACGAAGTAAGCGAAAGTCAAAATATAAAATCAAAATTAACGAGGAAGAATGTTTTAGATAGCATTGCAAGTTTATTGGGGCAACTTAAGAATATAAATGACGTTCCGGAAAATGGATTAGTAATGTTTTCAGGAGCTATCCCTCAAAATAATACCGCAGGGACTGAGAAAAATGAGTTATATATGATTAATCCTCCAGAAAAGGTGACAACTTTTAGATACCACTGTGCCAGCGAATTCTTATTATGGCCTTTAGAAGAAATGTTAAAACCAAAAGAAACTTATGGGTTAATCGTCGTTGGAAGGGCGGAATCTGCTGTTGGCTTTATTCGGGGAACTCAAATTGAGATAATAAGAGAATTCACTTCGGGAATACATGGAAAGTTTAGCGCAGGAGGTCAATCTCAAAGAAGGTTTGAGCGTTTGATCGAGGAGGGTGAAAAAGCATTTTATCGAAGGATATCTGACGAGGTAAATAAGTTATTTTTAGAAATGGAAGATTTACAGGGTATTTTTATCGGAGGTCCAGGTCAATCCAAAGAAAAATTCGTTAGTGATGAAAGCCTTGATTACCGACTGCGAGAGAAAATAATAGATGTTGTTGACCTTGGTTATGGTGGATCCGAAGGGATTAGAGCCCTAGTAGAGAAAGTGAAAGATAAGATTGAAAATGTAAAATATATAAAAGAATCACAAGTTATGCAGAAATTTTACAAGGAAATTTCTAATGATACGGGAATGGCAATTTATGGATTAAATGAAGTGCAAAAAGCATTAAATATCGGGGCCGTTGAAATACTCATCCTTTCTGAAAAGTTAGATACATTAAAAGTTAAAGTGGAATGTTCTAATTGTGGTTATAGTGAAAATCGCACAGTGAAAGAATTGGAATTTAATAATTTAGAATCGTCTATTCAAAACGAAATTTGTCCAAAATGTAGTTCCAATTCATTTAATATTTCAAATACGATTTCTATAATTGAGGAACTGGGAACTATTGCTGAAACGATGAGCACTGAAGTTGTAATTATTTCAACACAAACTGGAGAAGGAGAAGCTTTATTTAGTACTTTTGGAGGTATTGTAGGAATTCTTCGTTTTAAATTAACATACTAATATTTTGATAATATTCCGATAAAGATTAATTAAATTTAGTAAAATTTGAGTAAAAATTTCATGGTAATATTAAGTTTTGGGATGATAAACTAAATATGAATTTAAAAGAGATGTTATTATCACTCAGTATGATTATGTTCGGGGGAAAAGGGGGTGTGGGAAAGACAACATGTGCTTCAAGCTCTGCTATTTGGGCGGCAGAGCAGGGAAGAAATACATTAATTATAAGTACAGATCCAGCTCATTCTTTGGGAGATAGTCTAGGAGTTGAGCTAAATCCTGGTGAACCAACTAAGATTCCGTATCTTAACAATTTAACTGCATTAGAAATTGACCCTAAGAAAAATTTGGATCAATATAGCCATCTAATGAACTTCTCTTCCTTAAGTAGTATGGAAATACCTGGAATGGGGGATGGATTACCTATAATGGAAGAATTACAGGATTTAACAGCTATGAATCCCCCTGGGATTGATGAAGCATTTGCTTTATTAAAGGTTTTAGAATTTTTAGAAACAAAACATGATTATGATCTAGTCATATTTGATACAGCACCTACAGGCCATACTCTTAGATTTTTAAGCTTACCAGAAACCTTATCAAGTTGGATTGGAAAGTTATTAAAAATAAGAATGAAGTTAGGCGGTTTTTTTGGTTTAATTAAAAAATTATTTACCAGCGAGGAGAAAAGGGAGGATACTTCTCTTGAAGTATTAGAACGATTAAATGAATCTATTCTAAATGCACGTGAAGATTTAAAAGACCCTCTCAAAAATTCCTTTGTTATTGTAATGATATCTGAAGAAATGGCATTAACTGAAACAGGACGATTATTAAATGAATTAATGAAATATAGTATACCCGTCTCAAATATTATTGTAAATCAATTATATTTAGAAGAAGAAGAACTATGTGATTTCTGTAAGGCTCGCCGTTCAATGCAACAGCGTAATTTGATGAAAATAGAAGAAATTTTTAAGAATAAACTTGGAAAAAATTTAATTAAAATTCCTCTTTTTAGAGAAGAAGTACGTGAAGAATCAAAATTAAAAGAATTCAGTAAATTTTTGATAGAATAGTGATTATTTATTTAGATCATTTATATATCGACAATAGAGACAAAGATTATTACTTCCGCAGGGATAACCGCATTTCTTACAAGAATTGTAAGATTTTCTTTCAAATTTATGATATAAAATCTCAGATATTTCTAAAAAACCATTTAATAGATTATATTCAATTTCAGGGCTTAAACTTTTTATTTTTTGAATGAATTCCAAAACTCTTTTTCTAAGAATTGGATCTTTCTCTCTATAGGGACAATGCGACGGGTAATAATCGAATTTTTTAAGATTTGAATAAAGATAGATTTCCTCTTCGGGAATTTTCATAAGAGGGGTAACCTTTTTAACATAATAACGTTCTAATTCATTATTTTCTTTTTTAAAGAGATATTGATTAGCGATAATTTGATGTCTTTTAAATAAAACATTCATTAGATACGTTTCGGCTAAATCCGTTAAGTTATGGCCCATTATTAAAACATCTGCACCAAGTTCTCTTGCTCCTTCATTTAAAATTCTTCGCCTAAAAGTTGCACAATAATTACATGCATATTGATAATCGGATTCCTTAATTTTTATTGAGATAATTTCATCAAGAGTTTTACCAATTATATCTTTAAAAAGGAGAATTTTATGGTTAATATTATACTTTTTACAAAAATTTATAGCACACTCTATACTCTTATTTCTGTAACCATTTATCCCTTCATCTATAGTTAAAGCAATAATAGGTTTTGACTTGTATTTTTTCTTTTGAATTTTATAGATGTTGTAAAGAAGAGCTAAAGAATCCTTACCTCCCGATACACCAACTACGATCCTATCTTCTCGATTTAACATTTTATATTTTGAGATAGTTGCTGAAATAATTTTCTCGATTGAATTAATAAAGCAGGAACTACATAATTTCTCCCCAGAATATTTTCTATAAATTATAAATTGTGTATTTTGACAATTATCACATTTACCCAACTGAGTATGAATGTAATAAATTTCTTTATCTTCGTTTATTAACATCACATCATTAGATTTATTATAACCAAAAAAGATTAAATCCAAATTTAATAAAAGATAAAAGGAAATTCCCGCCTATTACAATTAAAGTTATCAATCTAATGATGGTTAAAATGTTATTCTTTAGTTTTTTCTTTTCATCATAAAGATATTCATAAGAAATCTCAAAAATAGACTTTTCTTTAATTGTAGTACTTTCAGGGAGTTTAATTAGGACCGTATCTTTATAACCATCTCCAATTTTATCAGTTAACTCATAATTAGCAGGACTTAGTTCAATATTACCCGTTTCATTATTAGATAATTTTTCTTCTAAAATAATTTTAACACTATCAATTTTCTCTACACGATATTCTGATAGTTCACACTCCAGCTCATTTTTATTATATAAAAACCGTTCTTTTTTCTTTCTATGAGAATTAAAATCTTCACCGATGGTCCAGCTTACCAATTCTTTCATTATTCTATCTCCATCGAAAATTGGGAGAGGCATCATGTTAAATATGGTAACACTGAATGAAATAATAAACAACCATACGATTTCTTTATATAAAAAATCAGGCCAATTATTGGTAAATAATTTTGCAAACTCATTCTTATGCATCCAGAAAGGAATGCTCTGCACCCCTACGAAGACTCCATCAACATTAACATCTAAAATGTAGATCTCTCCTAAATTTGAGGTTAAGTTTAACCTTTTAAGGTTAAAATTGGTTAAGAGAGATCCTAAAGTATAACTGTTTGTTTTGTTTATTAACGTGTTATTTATTTTCGTAATAATTATGTTAGTTGCCATATTACTGGAGTAATTATATTTGATGACTATAGCAGTATCATTTAATTCTTCATAATCTATACCGATATTATAGCGGGGTCCTAAAATGACATTTTTCTCATTTATATCATCACTAATCGGATTATAGACATTAAATGTTAAATTATCACCAACAGCGCATTTTATTCGCGTCTCATTATTTAATATGGCTGTTAAATCGATTCCTTTATTATAATCAAGATTGACATATAGACCATCAGATTCTCCCTGTTTCTTAATTGATATAATAACATCTCCATACTCAAGATTTCCTTCATTAAAACCTCCTTCTTCAGTAGTAAGAACATTATAAACTTGTGAAACTTGTACATAAAAGGGAGAAATTAAAGTAGGAAAACTTAGTAGAAGAATTAAAGCAATTCCTGTGGTAATAGCATTTACAAATGTACCCGCAGCGGCTATTCTTAATCTTGTATTGCGATGAAATTTCCTTGAGCGTAATTTTCGCTCATCTACTTCTACAAAAGCTCCAAAACCTATTAAATAAAAAACTCCTACACCTAAAATACCTGTTGATTTAATTTCAACACCATCAACACTTGCAGAAATACCATGGGCAAATTCGTGTGTTGTCATTATAAATAATAAGGGTAAGATAAGATAGAAAAAAATTGGAAGATCAATTGTAACCCCTGGTATTAGAGGGACAATTGCTTGTTCGACACTTGGTTGAAAGATTAAATTTAAAAGATTAATGAAGAAGAAAAAAAGTCCATAAATGGTAAATCCGAATGAGACAAAAATACCGATATTCCAAAAAGTCCGCCAGAATTTTGGTTTTCTCTTTGAGATATTTACAATAATATTATTTAATTTTTTGGTCTTAAACATCGCTAATAATGGGAAGAAAAAATTATAAGCATCTTTTTTATTTTTTAAAATCAAAACAAAGAAAATCACAATAACCCAAAAAACTAGTGAAATTAAGAACCAAGGGTTAAAAAAGAATTCTAAAAAAGTATTCATCATTCCCATTTATTTAATTGTTTATGGCTTAAACTATTATTATCATAAATTATATCTAAAAGTTAAGGTTATTTATTTTGGAAAAAAAAGGATAACTAGGGATTAACAAAACCTTAGGAAATTATCTTATATTTCTTTAAAATCCAATTAGAAATTAAAAAGTGTTGGATTAACTCTTTTTTTGGGTCATAATGATTATGAATCGTCGATTTAGGGATCCACATCTTATCGTTTTCAAATTTAAGCATTAATGCTTTGTCAGTTTCGCTAATAATCATACTTTCTATATTGGTTACATCATTTAATAAAAATTTTTCACCTTCATCAGGTTTTAATTCCGAATCTATACTTTCAAGATATTCAACAGCACTTTCTTCTTCTGTATTATTGCTATGAGAATTTCCATTCGATGTTGCAGATTTTTTATTGTTAAATTCTTGGTCTATTGAAGTTGAATAAATTAATTTTTCATGAAGTATGTGCGTTAGTAGTAATCTTAGGATTTCTATTTGAGCGGGATTGAGCATTTTTGAATAATTATCGATGTTTATCCAGAAGATATCAGTTTCTGCATCTTGCCAGGTAAAAGAGATGCATGTTTTTGAATCTTTATAACGATGGATATTTTGCCACATGAGATTTTGGCGATTTAATACCCTTAAAATTAATATTATTTCTTCTAATGATAATTTAATAATTTTTCCTTCATTATCAGATAATTTTTCCCAAATACCATTTGGTTTCATCTTAATACAATTTAAGAAAATAAAAGGCTCATATTTTGACCAACTTGTAAGTATTATTCCTGTATTTTGCCCAAAAAAGCTTTTTGAATGAGAGTTTGCCATTTTTGAAGAATGGAACGTTTAATTTATATAATTATATTATAAATTATATATATCTAAAAAAATACCACTAAAATAGCATAAAATCATAAAACCTTTTAAAAGATCATAATTATATAAACCATAGAAAAGATTAATTTATTATAGAATACAATATAAGCGGGGTGGGCTAGCCTGGTTTATGCCGCAGGGCTCATAAACGGAGATATGTCTCTATTGAGATACCCTGAGAACGCTTGCTCACTTACGGGCAATCGGCGGAATCGTTCGTTCAAATCGAACCCCCGCTACTTTTTCATCTAAAAAATACTTAGGTTTAGAGTTTGGATTTCTAACTCTTATTGCAGAAAATGAATAATATTGAAGTATTAATAATTAAATCTTTATTTGCTTAATAGTTTAAATAGAATAATAATCAGCATTATATCTCAATGATTTGGAATTAAAAATGTCAAATATCCAAAATTACCAATTTTTTCCTGCTATAGAATGTTGGATAAAACAAATTCTAGCAGGCAAATATAATGATCAAGATAAATCGCTATTTACTATATTTGGAAACCTCAAAAGGACGAGATTAGTGGCAACTATTATCGAGAAGGAAGAATTAATTAGTAGAAAGTTATCTAATGATGAGGATATATCAAGAGATACTAATATAAGTTATAGATTCATCTTAGACGATGGTTCTGGAGTAATATCTGCAATTAAGTGGAATGTTGACTCTGAGTTTTATAAAAATTTAAAGAGGGGAGACATGGTAAATATAATTGGGAAAATTAGAAGTTGGAATAATAAAGTTCAAATTTCACTTGAAAATGTTAACCTATTAGATAGTCCGAATTATATTCTACTAAATGATGCTAAAATAATTAAAAAAGTGAAAACCGAGAACCTCTATGAAATTCCAACTGATGATGGTGATTATTCAAAAAGGGATAATTCGTTAAACACAGAAGAAGAATTCTTGTTTAATGATATTTCAGATGATATTGATATTGACACATTATTTGAAAATGATCGATCACCTGAAGTTAATACAATTAAAGAACATATTTATTCGATTATTGAAGAATATTCTCAAAATGGAAATGGAATTACTCTAAGTGAATTAAAATTAAAATTGAATATTCCTGAAGAAAAAATTAGGACTTATATCAAGGATCTTGAAATGGAGTCAAGAATATATCAATCAGAGGAAAATTTATATCAGTGCTTTTAAGCATCCTTCTTGAGATTGTTGATTATTTATATTTTAATGATAAATTTTTAATTCCATTTTTTTAAAATAGAAAAATTATTTTTACGCTAAATATTAATTATCTTAGATATAATTAGAATTAAAAAGTTTTTCAGATGAATTTAAGAAATTACGATGAGCTATTGGATAAAGCTTATGAAAAGATTCCAGATAATGTAAAAAAGTCTTCGAGATTTGAAATTCCTACTGTCGAGATTCGAATTGAGGCAAAAAACACATATATTACTAATTTTAACAAGATAATTAACACATTGAATCGTGATAAAAAGCATTTTATGGGTATTTTTTTAAAGAAGGCAGGAACAATGGGAGAATTAAGAGGTCAACAATTATTTTTAAAAGGAACTTATAAAGAACAAGTATTAAATAAATTAATTGAACAATATTCAAAGACATATGTCTTGTGCAGAATATGTAATAAACCAGATACCGAAATTCAAAGAGAAGGTAAAAAGTTATTTCTTAAATGTACTGCATGTGGTGCAAGAGAAGAAATAAAAGAAAAATAGTGAGAATTTTAAAAATGAAAGTATATCTTAAAATTCATAGACGAAATGGTATTGAAACCATAGCTTGTTGTGATGAATTGCTCATAGATCAAGAATTTAAAGAGGGAAACTTAAGAATTGAGATAAATAAACAATTTTTTGGTGGAACTCTTCTAGAGATCGAGGAAGCATTGGAAATTTTAAAAGAAGCTTCCTTTTTCAATATAGTTGGAGAGAATATAACAAACGGAGCGATTAATCTAAAAATATTACCAGAGGATGGCGTTCGGAAGATAAATGGTATCCCAATGGCTTTAAAGATGATGTTTTAATGCCTCATAGATTTTGTGCTGTTTGTGGAAAAGCATTAGACAACAAATCCACCCATTATAATATGTGTATGAATTGTTACCTAAATGAAAATCCTTTATTTGAATTACCTGATTCCTTTTCCATTAAAATTTGTAATGAATGTGGAAAATATTCTAAAAAAGAGGAGTGGGTTGAATGCCAATCGGATGATGTTTTTTCTATAATTGAAGAAGCAGTGAAAAGGTTTTTGTTAAAAAATTATTTAAAATCAAATTTAATTGATTTTGTTTTCATTCATGATGATCAGAACTTAATCTATAGTTCAAGTGGTTTAATAAAATCGTTTACATTAATAGTAAGAGGTAAATTAATTGAAAATGTTAAATTAGTTTATGAGCAAAGAGTTAATATTAATATTAATTATGAACTCTGTAAAAATTGTTCAAATTTAAAGTCGGGTATATATTTTTTATCAATCATTCAATTAAGAGTAAGTAATGAAATCTTTTTTGATGTAATCGCAGATGCTCTTTCAAAAATACAAAATTATGTAGAAAGTCTGTTTATTGAAGATAATAGACAATATATATCAAAACTTGAAGATCAAAAATATGGAGTTGACCTTTATTTGAGTACTAATGAATTAATGAAAAAGATTATTTCATTTTTAAAGCCTAATTATCATTTTATATTGAAGCGATCAAAAAAATTAGTAGGAAGGGATTCCCAAAAAGGACGAAATCTTTACAGGTTAAAAAGCCTTTTAAAGTTCTTACCTTTCAAAAAATTAGATTGGATTTTACTAAATGAAGAGAAATATTATATTGAAAATATTACTAAAAAGATGGTAGTATTAAGAGATAAAAATGATTTAAAAATAGTAAAGGATTATAACCAATTCTTTGATGAAAAAATATCTCTATATATATTGCGAGATGAGGGATAATTGAAAAAAGATGATAATATTCAAGAAGAGAAAGAACCTGAAATTGAGGAGGATCTAATGGTAGATGATATTGAGCATGGAAATAACTTAAATCTAGATGATTTAGAAAAGAAAAGTATTGATGTTAAAAGAATCAAAAAGATCGATTATACTAAGAGAAGAGCAACTGTCGATTCGGTATTCGATGAAAGGACGTTCTTTCTTGTAAATCAAATTCTTAAAAATCAAATATTACATAGAATTGAAGGGATTATTTCCGCAGGTAAAGAGGCTAATGTCTACTTAGCATATAACAATATTGGGGAAGAAGTAGCAGTGAAAATCTATAAAATAGATAATAACACCTCAAAATGGATGAAAAACTATATTATTGGAGATCCTCGATATAAAAAGATTCCACATAATGTCACAAAAATTATCTTTTTGTGGGCAGGTAAGGAATTTAAAAATCTTAAAAGAGCGTATAAAGTGGGTCTAAAAGTACCCAAACCGATATATGTTAAAGATAATATATTAATTATGGAATATATTGGATTTAAATCAACACCAGCCCCTAGACTTAAAGATATCAAGGATTTAGAAGATCCTAAAAAGGTTTTTAATGAGATTACGGACTTTATGAAAATTTTATATCAAAAGGCTAATTTAGTTCATGCCGATTTATCAGAGTTTAATATTTTATTTCACAATAAAAAACCTGTTATAATTGATATCTCACAAGGAGTAACCAAGGAACATCCAAAAGCAGAAGTTTATTTAGTAAGAGATATTAAAAATATTTTTAATTATTTTGAAAAATTGGGATTAAAAACTCCTGATCCAGAAGATTTTTATTATGAAATTATTAATATAACTAAATAGCGTTGTAAATTATGAAAGTAGGAAAAAATAGAATAGCAGTTGTTATTGGAAAGGATGGGGAAACCAAAAAAGGAATTGAAGAATCATTAGGAGTTAATATTATCTTAGATAGTAAAACCGGAGATTTTGATATTAAACCAATTCTTGATCATCCGAAATATAACCCACTTAATATTTTTCTAGGGCAAAAGATTATAAACGCAATCAATAGAGGTTTTAATCCAAATAAAGCAATGAAATTACTTGATGAGACTTATGATCTTGAAATATTTAATTTATATAATCTTTTAGGAAAGTCAGAAAAAAAAGTAAAAAGGATGAAAGGAAGAATAATAGGACGAAATGGGGAGATAAGAAAAGCTATTGAAAGATATGCCGAAAGTTATGTATCAGTATACGGAAAAACCATTTCTTTAATAGCAGAATATGAAAATCTACAAATTGCGAGAAAAGCTGTAAGTATGCTGCTTAACGGTATGCCCCATCACTCCGTATTAAAGTTCTTAGAAAGGAAATATAATGAAAAGAAGAAAGAAGAATTCAAGAAATTTTATAAACCAGAATTTTAATACTGATATGTTTATTCTGAAAAATTTAAGGCTAACGATTTAAATGATATTCATTTGAGAGTGAGGAGATTATATCCTTTCCATAAAGAACCTTTTTAAACTCTGAAATTAAATCATTGACGTTTGAAATCTTATTATTTAAATATAGTTGTCTAAATCTTTCTTTATTTTCTATACAGGTGTGAATTTCGAAACTACTTAGCGAAAAAGTTGACTCAGAATATGGTTTAAATACCACAATAAGCCGGGGATACATAGTTCTTTCCCTAAAATAAAGGGCCCATCCCTCATAAAAATAATTTAGGGTAATTGAAAAATATTTCTCCCATTCATTTAATCTTCTTAATAACTCTTCAATTTCTTTTTGAGTCTTATTTGAGAATTTTTGATCCATAGATTTAATTTTTAAAAATGATATATAAAGGAGTAGAAAAAATGATTTTAATCGAACGATAACTCTCCGATATTAAAAATATCATCGGATAATCCTACTTTTTGTTTTGGTAATCTATCGGAACTAATTGATTGAACATTTGTTGTTTCTTTACCAAAAATTTGTGGAGATTTAATACCGGTTATAAGAAGCATTACTCTCAAATATCCATCAAATTCGTCATTTACTCTTGCTCCCCAGATTACCATTGAATCATTAACATCCATTTTCTCTGAAATTTTTTTTGCTACTGAATTTGCTTCTGCTAAAGTCATATCATTTCCGCCGCATATATGAATTAATGCTCCTTTTGCTCCATCAATTGATACGTCTAAAAGTGGTGAATTTAAAGCATCCTCTATTGCTTCTTCCACTCTACTATCCTTATTTCCAGATTCACCCACTCCAACTATTGCTACACCTCCCGTACTTAAAATAGTTCTCACATCTGCGAAATCTAAATTGATCAATGATGGTAATGAAATTGTTTCTGTAATTCCTTTAACCATAGTAGCTAATACTTCATCGGCTACACTAAAGGCTTCAATTATGGGCAAATCAGGAGCAATATCTAATAATCGGTTATTATCAATTACTACCAAAGTATCCGCATATTTCCTCAATTCGTTCAATCCTAATTGCGCTTTATCTATACGTCCTATCTCAGTATTAAAAGGTAATGTAACAACACCTACAACTATTGCTCCTTCCAGTTTAGCTATTTCTGCAACAATAGGGGCACTTCCAGTTCCAGTACCTCCACCTTCTCCACATGTAATAAATACTAAATTAGATTCTCGCAAAACTTTTGTTAAGTCTTCTCTTTGTTCTTCTGCTGCGGCTCTCCCAATTTCTGGGTTTCCACCAGCCCCCAAACCCCTCGTTAAATTTCTTCCAATTAACAATTTTATATGCGATTCTACGCTTTCTAAGTGTTGTAAATCGGTATTAATTGCTACACATTTAGCGCCCTTAATGCCAATTTTCATTAATCGATCAACAGTGTTATTCCCAGCGCCTCCACAGCCTACTATTTTAATGTTAGCATAGCCAAATTGTTCTTTATTAGGTCTTACGACTTCTCTTTTTTGAGCATTTCTAATTAAAGATTCCATAGAGAAACAAATAAGGTTTTAGTTGTATTATAGAAATAATATATGTGAAAAATTAGAATTAATATAATACACAGATATTATTTTTTATCCAATCTAATTAGTATGTTTTTGATGAATTAATGAAAAAATCACCTTGGATCTCTTGATCAAATATTTTTTGAATATTTTCACCTTTTATTAAGAAAATATTTGGCAATGAATAAGGAAATCTATTAGAAAAGGTTAAACAATAGGCACCTACATTAGTTACCATAACAAAATCCCCCTCCTTTAATTCTTTCGTAAAAAAGTAATCTTTTACTAACACATCTTGGTCTGTTGGAATTATTCCGGCTATAGAAGTTTTAAATTTATGTGGATCTTTTATCCTAGAGCCATTATAAAATCTTAGGGAACATCTTGCGAATTTAGGGCAGATATGATTTCCAATATTTATATATATCCATCTTTCTGAAGTTTTTTTTAAAATATGAGTGATAAATAATCCAGAATCACCTACAAAGTAACGGCCTGGCTCAGCGTATACTTTTTTATAATTTATATCATGTTGTTCTAATAATGATTTAATATTTTGGGCAATTATCTTTAACCTTTCTTTATGCATTATAGAAGCTTCAGGAAATCCTCCTCCTAAGTTAATATTCTCAATATCAATATTATGTTTTTGTAGAACTTCATAAAAATGTATAATATTCATTGTATTTTCACTATATTGCTCGAAATTATTCATTTGAGTAGAATAGTGAGATAAAATAGTTTTTAACTTTATATTTTTATTATTTTTCAATAAATCTTTTAATATATTTATTTTAGTTAAACTAGACGAGATACCTAATTTACTTGCAAATTTAGTAGATTTAATCCTTAAGCAGATATTTTGAATTTTATCATATTTTCTCGCAAACTCGTTTATACGATTTAAATCATTAAGATTATACACAATAATCTCTCTAACACCCTTGTTTATTGATTTATCAATTAGATTGTCTGGTAAGTATGGGCCTCCTACTATTATTTTATCAGATGGAAATCCAAGGCTAAGAGCTAAATTTAATTCGGGTAATCCAACAAGCTCAGCACCTATTCCTTCGCTTTGTATAATTCTACAAATTTCGGGAAGATAATTAGCTTTGAATGAATAATAGCTCTCAAAATTACTAAAGATTGATTTAAATGTATTACAGAAATTTCTTATGTTTTCTCTTATTCTATTTTCCAAAAAAATCATAAATGGCGTATCAGAAATTTTTAAAACCTCTCTAATTGAAACAGAATCAGCTAGAATTTGGTCATCAAATTTATTAAGATATGCATTTCCCGCAATATTTTTCATTTTTTTCCCCATTCTGTAATTAATTCTTGGTATAATTCATGAGTCTTTTTTGTAATAATATCCCATGTAAAAAATTTTTCAATCTTTTCTTTGCCAGAATTTCCCAATTTATGTCTTAATCGTTTATTCTTTAAGAGTTTAATTACTTTATCACTTATATCAATAGGATTGTTAAAGTTCACTAAAAAGCCATCAATATCTTGACGTATTACTTCAGGAGTAGCCCCTATATTTGCCCCAATAACAGGTTTTCCAGAAGCCCATGCTTCTAGATAAGCGATACCGAAAGCATCACTTCTACTAGGCATTAAATAGAGATCAGTTTCTTGAAATGCCGCGATTTTTTTTTTGTCAAAATACCCCTTTAAATTATCTGGTGAGAGATTAATAATTCGGTAATCTCTCAATTTTTGGAGTTTAGAAAGTTCTCTATTAAAAGCTAACGTTGATGGTCCAATAAACACAAAATATACTTTTCTAAATTTGTTAACTATAAGAGGTATTGCTTTGAGAATTGATAATGCACCTTTCTCAAAATTCTTATATCCACAGAATAATACCATTTTATAACTTCTTTCTTTTTTTCTGAAATATTTTTGTTTAAAACTATATTCATGTTTATCTTTATGTAAGGATGGGGAAAATATCTTATTATCTACACCCATAGGTATTACCCTAATTTTATGTTCTGAAATCTTAAAATTTTTGACTAAAAATTCTTTTTCTGAGCTGGTACAGGAAATAATTATGTCGAATTTATCTAAAATTTTAACAGCGGCAGAATTTAAATACCTAGGATTAGAAAAGTGGAAAAATGGGGTACAAATTGTTGGTTTATTTGTTATTTTTCCGATTAGCAGTGTAATTACTAAATTAAAGTAGGGATAAAAAGTAGTATGAATAAGATCATATGAATCCTGTTTAAATTTTTCAAGTTCCTTTAATAAATTTTCTAAGTATGGACCATTTGATAAGAAATATTTTATTTGTGTGTCATCGAGAATTAATTTCTGAGATGATGCTAATTCCTTTACTATTTGTGTTTTTGCATCTAAACTTAGTGAATAGTTAATGGGATAACGATTGACTTTTAAATTATTTACAATATTATAATATTTACTATTTTCATGTACTAATTTACCATTAACTGCTCTTAATGACTTAAAGTCAAGAGCATTCGATGTAATTATGTTTACATTATAATTATAGTTTAAATTAAGTATTTCCGCAATTCTTTGGATATAAAATTCTGCTCCTGAAATTGCTGGAAAATACCTGGTAGGAAAATATAAAATTTTTTTCAAGTGAGGATCCTTTTTATTAATTTAAAATACTAATATTGTTATGATTAAAAAATGTCAAAAGATTTTATATTTGAGCTTAAACTAAAACTAAAGAAAAAGAAATTTATTGATAATGAACTCATAGAGTATATTGAAACACTTTACCCTAACAAAAGTGACAAAGTTATTGATGTAATAAGGAAGGGTATCACAAAAATTATTTATAGCCCTTCGAATAGGATAGTATGGGTTGCTTTAGGAGAAAATTGTGAACATATTATCTACCCAACTTTGTTTTGTTCATGTCAAGATTTTTATAAAAATGTTGTTATTAAAAAAAAACGTAACTTCTGCAAACATATTTTAGCACAATTAATTTGTGAAGTGCTACATAATTTTCAAACACTTAAATTAGAGGATGAAGAATTTGAGAAACTCATTAGTGACTTAGAATTAAAATTCTAAAGTTTCTACTGAGTTAATTGAGTTTTTAATTAAAGAATCTATATCTAAATTTGATTCCGAATAAATTATTTCATGAGATTTTGCATGAGTTTCTGGATATTGAGGATTGTAGCGACAACCTGCTGATTGCGTGGAAGTTATTTCATAGAGGTCTAATTCTTTATTAAATTTAATAATATCATGCTTATTTAAGCCAATTAAAGGTCTAAGGATGATAAATTCTTTCATTATATTTTGATAAGCAAAAAGATTATCTAGGGTTTGGCTTGCTTGTTCTCCCATAATATCTCCTGTAATAATGATGTTAGTATTTTCTAATTTACCAATATATTTAGATATTCTTAACATTAATCGCTTACATAAAATGCATGTGAGTTTACGGTCACAATCATTAATGAATTTTTCTAAATTTGAGTCATGGTTTATAAAAAATAATTTAACCTTATATTTGGTGAATTTACTTAATTCTGAAACTACTTTGCTAACTTTTAATTTTAATGTATGATCTATATCATCAGATGTTAAAAATGAAATAAAGATAGGGATAAATCCTTTTTTAATCATTAGATACGAAGCAATTGGACTATCTAATCCACCTGAGATTAATGATACGAATTTCTTCATTTTTGAGATTCCTTTGTAATTATTTCAATTCGATCCCATTCTTTTAAAAATCTATTAAAATCATCTAATGAAATTTGCCGTGATATTTTTATCTTTTTTTCTACTTCTAATTTTTTTATTTTAAGCTGTAAACTTTTATTTTTTCGTAAAAATGTTATTGCATTTTCATATTCTTCCGAAAATATTTCTTTTAGGTTTTGTAAGTTTAATTGTTTTAAGTTTTCATAATTTTTCTCGATCCAATTACATAGTGGATCTATAGATATTTCTAAATTAAAAGCATCAATCCTTTTTATTGCTAAGGGATATGCTTGACAAGAAAGTGGTTTATTTTCATGGATAGTACAGCCAACAATAGGATCATGAAAAATGCAATAACCTGAATTCTCTAAAATGAATCTATAAGTTAGAACGAGAATTTTTTTATTTAAAATATCTGGAAATACTAAATCTTCTTTAACCTTTAATGGAATACCTCTTTCTCGAGCAATATCTATCAACTTATTTACTTCTTCAGGGTATAAGGGTATTCTCTTTATATAATTTCCCTCAATATCTTTAGGAATTGAACAACACGTTCCACATTTCATACATTTATATTTAAGATTTACCAATTCTAATCTATTTGTTAAATTAATAAATTTTTATTAATTTGATGATATTACTCTTTCTACTTAAGTAGTGTTCTGTGATAATATGAAAGTATTACTTTAACGATAAATCATGTGTCTATTAGGATAACACATTCATTTTAAAGAAAAAAAGAAGACACATTTTATATCAATCAAAATTAATTATTATGGTATAAAAATTGACTGAATCCGGTATTAGAATTATTAAACATATTGAATTTTCAAAAAATGATTTTATAAATCCTATTTGCATTTTAGGTATGCCCGGTATAGCAGATGTAGGTAAATTTGCCTTAGATTCATTAATAGGACAATTAGATGCACAGCATTATATGGACTTTATTTTTGATGACTATCCAGCAGGTGCTATTGTTGATGATAGTTTACTTTCAGCGCCCAAAGCAGAAATTCTTTTTTGGAAAGATCCTGAATCTCTTAGAGATATAATGTTAATTACTGCAGATGCTCAGAGTTTAACTCCAAAAGGTATCTACAAAATATCAAATTTTTTAACAGAAATTATTTTTAACTTAGAAATTAAACTGATTATTGCACTTGGGGCATATCCCGTAAGTAGTCGCAAGTTAAACCAAAAAATTCCTAATATATATGCAAGTTCTACTAACAGAGAATTATTAGATGAGTTTTTATCTAAAAATAAATGTCAAAAAATCCAAAAAGGAGTAATTATTGGTGCTAATGGGTTAATTCCAACATTGGCAAAAGCAAGGTTCAATATAGATGGTTTAGTATTATTAGCTGAAACGGATAATATTGCCATGGTGAATGAAGATATTACTGATTTAAAAGCTTCAATTACTCTTTTAGAAATGTTAAAGAACTCATTCTCACTTCCAATTAAGAAAAAATACTCTTTAGAAAATTTAGATGATATTACTAAAAATCTTCAAAATAAGAGAGAACAACTCGAAAAAGACCTGGATACATTTCAGTTTATCGATACGGAGGATAAAAAGAAATCTTTATATATTTAATCCTCAATAAAACTTAAATTAATATGATAATATTTCCATTTTTCTTTATTGGTTTTCATTAGCGAAAAATATTTTAACTTTGATTAATTTATTTGATTCATGAAATATGTGTGTGCAAGGAAAAGTTGTGGGAAGGAAGTTACAAAAAAGGAATTAAATGCACTTCCTGGGATTAAATGTTCACACTGTGGATTTAGAATATTGTATAAAAAACGTCCAGATGTTATTAAAAGGATTAAAGTACGTTAACTACGTAATTTTCTATTTTTCTTCCTTACATATTTAAATCGAATTTTAAATGATTTACTAATTCTTTATATCTATTTCTAATTGTCGCTTCAGTGACTCCAGCAGCTAAAGAAATTTCTTTTTGGGTTCTTCTTTCTCCTTCTTGAATAGCTGCAACATACAATGCTGCTCCCGCAAGACCTGTGGGTGCCTTTCCTGCAATAATATGATATTTCTTTGCTAGCTTTAACAATTCTGCTGCTCTATTTTGTGTTTTGCCAGATAATCTTAACTCAGCGCAGAATCTAGGGATAAAGTTTATTGGAGAGGATACTTGGATATTGACTTTTAACTCATTTAGAATTAATCTATAACATCGAGCTACTTTTTTTTTATCTACAAGAGCAAATTCCATAAAATCATCAATAGTTTTCGGTACATGATTAAGACGACAAGATAAATAAATTGATGCAACTAACATCGCCTCAATGGATCGACCTCTAATTAAGTTTTTATTAGCCATCTTTCTATAAATATGAGCCGCAGACTCTTTCAAATCTTTAGAAAGGTTAAGTTGGGAAGCAAAACGATCTAACTCATTCATCGCATAGGCGAGATTTCTATCAATTGATTTGTTTGTTCTGGTTCTTACATGCCATTTCCTTAATCGGTAAACTTCAGCTTTCATTTTAGGGCTAATTGTTTTACCAAATGCATCTTTATTTTTCCAACCAATCATAGTACTTAATCCTTTATCATGAAGGGTTAAAGTTGTCGGAGCACCTACACGAACCTTTCTGTTAGCCTCCTCTGAGGAGAATGCTCTCCATTCTGGACCGGAGTCTATGACTTTTTGACTTAAAACTAAACCACAGATATTACATATGATCTCACCACGCGCCTCATCTGAAATTAAATTTGAGTTTCCACATTCTGGGCATAAATTTAAATTATTTTGAGGTGTTGAAAGATCCAAAAACTTATACCTAAAACTTTTTCAATTCTTTAATTTCTATAATTAAAGTCATACTTTTAAATGTTTGCGTTTTTGGAATTTATCAGTTAATAAAAATCATAAGACTATAATTTTGATTTTAAATTTGCACCAAAAAATTTTAATAGGTTTTATTTTTCTATTTATATAATGCGACATTATTCTAAAAGTCACGGAAGTCATTGTTATCTCCGCTCTTTTAAGACATCTTGTCCACGATGTGGTATTGATGTGTTATATTGGGAATGTACTCATGGGAGTAAAATTTTTTTTCAATATCCACCATATGGTAAATTACAAAAGCATTATTGTCGGAAAAATGAGCTAAACATATATAAAAAGAAGGTTTTACAGGTTATAGTAAAGTCTCCAAAAGGTTTATTAGAAGATCCATTTATTACATGTCCAGTTTGTGGAAAGATTTTTAAAGATGAAGATTCCTTGAAAAATCATCTCAATGAAAAGAAAAAGCAAGATTTAGAACACGATTTTTTTTTTCGAAATGAAATGGTTTTTGAATACAATTTAAAAAAAGTAAGATACGCTCAATTTGAAGATAATGAAAATCAAAAAAACCTTAAATTTGGCAAAATTAATATCAGAAAGGAAAAAAAAGGTTAGCTTCCCAACAATAAATTTTTAATAATAATTTTATAATTATATTTATACCAATATATTAATATTAATTCTATTATAACTTAGTTATAATCTTAAAAATGGAGGAAAAAAAATGCCCATTGATCCCGCAACAGCAGTAAATAATCTTATGCAAAAAGATCCTAGCATTATTGCTGCGGCAGTTATAAAAGGAAATGATAATATTTTATATTCAACGGATAATTGGGATATTAGTCCAGATGTAGGTCGCGTTGTTTCCAGCTGGAACAGTATGAATGCACAATTCGTTATGATATCTGGAGTTAAATATTCTATACTTCAATGTACCTCCGAACGATTAGTAGCTACTTCAATTCGAGGAGAAGGCCACATCCTTGGAGCAAAAGATGATGAACATAAATTAATTGTATACCTTGAACCCGATGGAGAACCTATGGGTGCAACAATGGATACAGCAAGAACACTGGCAGAAATGAGCTCAAAAAGTAGTTATTTGGAGTCAAATACCGCAATGGGTAATTATGGTACAAATTCTGCAACTCAAGTCAGTTCAAATATTGATTCCCAATTAAGAGGGGAAATACAATCATTTTTAGATTGGATTAAGGATAATGAAGGGTTATCAGGTTATATCAATTATTACTTGCAACAAAATAATGTTCAGATTATTTCTGAGCTTTCAAAAATCTATGCAGAATTAAGACAAATATTTGGAGTGTAGATTTTTTCTATTTACTATAATAATTTAATTATTATTAGAAGATAAACTAAAACCATTTTACAACCAGTTATAACATTCAAATTCCAAGCATCAAACAAGGGGTCTATTATGAAAAAGGTAAAGGAAAAAGATTGGGCAGAAGAAGAGGAGAACTTTAACATTCCATCAATACCAGAACCACCTAAAATAAATAAAATTACAATAGACTCCCCTGGTTTATCAATAAGTTTATTAAACCGAATTAAAAAGTTGGAGAGAAAAGATAATAGGGTAGTTCTAGTAAATTGTGAAAGATGTAAAGAAGTGATTCCGGTTCCAATTCCAAAAAGTTATATCAATAATTCAGATTTACCAGTTGTACCTGTAAGTTATATTCATAAGAATAAGGAAAGGAAGGATCAACACTGTATCACCTTACATCTTGATCATGATTTTGATATAAGACGACAAAGAATATCAGATGTAATTTTTTCTCCAGATTAAGTGAATCTATAAAACTATTCCTTAAATTGAATTTTTTTACTCTAATGATAATAAGAAATTATTGTATAAGCAATCAGAAAAATTGGGAATATAAATAATAAAAGTAAGAAAAGAATGAAACTTTTTCGCCACTTTAAGTCATTAGGATTAAGAAGAACCTGACATTTTGGGCAATACTTAATAGATTTATCAAATACCTTATTTTTGCAATTATAGCATATATTTATCTCGGAGATTTTAGTTTTATTTGATAAATCCTCAGAACTAGACATTGAAATAGAGAAAACTTAAGTATTTGATAGCTTTAAATAATAGGTATAAATTATTATTTATAATTTTTAATTCAAATTAAGATATAAAGCCATTGTTTAATAGTGTCTGAAAATATCGTGTAATATATGCAAAAAAATTAGATAAGAGAGAATAATAAATAGAGAACCGAAAGGCTAGAAAATTGAAGAAGAATTTAAAATATAATTACGATTGAATTTAATTAAATATTATTTAACTAAATATGAAACTTATAGTTGAAAAAGATATTGATATTGATAGCTTAAAAATATATCTTTGCTTATTTGAATTACATAAATCTTATTTACTCTTAATTTCGGACAATGAAGAATTTGGTATCGGAGATGTTACAATCGCAACACCGATTCGAATTGATGAGTTGAAAATCAAATCTAAATCCTATAAATTATTTGGGATTCATAAAGAACTATTAAACCAAATTATAGCAGAAAAATTCTCTTCTTCTTTAAATGCAACAGTATTGTTAATACTTTTCTTGAAAGGCATAAAGAATGAGCAAGAAGTTATTAAACCTTTAATGAAATTTATAAATGAAATATTAAAGGAATTCAAAAAATAAAAAAATTAATCTGTTCATCGATTTGTAAAAATTGAAAAAAATGCAGAGAGGGAGATTTGAACTCCCGTAGTCCTATGACAATGGATCTTGAGTCCATCACCGTTTGTCGCTTGAAATTTTCAATTCAAGAACTTCCGAATGCATTGACCTGGCTTGGTTATCTCTGCTCACTATAAAATAGTGATCTTTTTCATATTTATTATAATAATTAGCATAAATTAAAAAATTTATGAAGGTTTAACTCATATATTTTTATCCAATAAACATGATAAAAATAAACATTACACCCATCATCCCAAAAAGGATAATCATTTGTATCCTTCCCTTTTTCTTTTGTTTTTTTTCACGGGAAAGATAATTATCTTTACATGATTGGCTACAAAATTGCTTATCACTGAGCATTGCTTTTCCACAGATAGGACAATGACTATGTGGCCCCCATTTCTTTTTAATCTGATCTTTCCAAGAAGACTGAGACATATTTATATCTTTTATTCAACTAAAATTTATTTCTATAGTAGAGAAATCTTAAAGGTTAAAATAATTTACGATAATAAATTCTAATCTGTAATTAGTGTACCAATAAATTCTTTACTTCGATTCATTAATTTTTGAAATTCCTCTACGTCTATGCCTGAAAGAACACATACCGTAATTTTACTTCTTTTGAGGATTTGAAGGGAAACGGCATCAAAAATCCTGTATTCCCCTGCTGCAGCTTGAGTTTCATTACTTTTGTTTATAATTATGTCGCTAAGCTGTTTTAAGGTTACTTTTGGGAGTAATTTAGCGTCATTATGAATCTTGGGATCTTTATCAAAAATTCCTTTAACATCGGTAAGTATAATTAGATTATCAGCTTTTATATATTCTGCAATTTCGATTGCTACCGAAGTAGTTGATTGACCAGGTTGTAGGCCCCCCATAATCACAATTTTCTTTGATAATATTGCTTTTGCTAACTCCTCAAATGTTTTTGGCACCAATGGATAAGAATATTGATTAAGATAAGAAATTAGTAAATGAGAATTGAGTCGTGAAACATAAATTCCAATTAAATCACATAAAGTTTCGTTTTTACTGAAATTCCTAATAGTATTAATATATTCACGAGCAATGGCTCCTCCACCACATATTACAATAATTGTATCGAAATTTTTATTATTAATGATGATGTCACAGAGTTTTTTAATCCAATTGGAGTTTATTTTATTATCTTTAGTAAATAATAGAGACCCACCAATTTTTATGACAATCTTTTGTTTCATAATAAGTTATAATTGATTTATCTTTTTAATAATATTATATAATTGATTTAACAAATTTAGATATTTTTAGAGTGTGTTTAAGTTTATAGAACGAGTAATTGTTAGGGTTCCTCACAGAATATCAGGCTTTTTTGAAATTGTTGACAGCAATAACGGAAAAGTAATTACAGATCCCTTAAAGATAGGTTCTCGTGGTGCGGGATTTAATGTAAATGCATTTGGGAAAACGATAATTACTTATAAAAAGAATGAAGGTAATGATAAATCAGAGTGTTTAATTTTTATTAATAATCAGGAAATGAACCAAAAGGCTGAAACCACGTATTATATATTCAATTCTGTAAAAAGCTATATAAAAAATAATGTTAAGGTAAAAATTGAGCATTTTTTTGATTTACCCGTAGGTTGTGGATATGGAGCAAGCGGTTCTGGAGCATTAGGAACGATATTTGGTCTTAATACCTTATTTAACCTAAATTTAACTAGTTTTGAGTGTGGAAAGATTGCTCATGTCTCAGAAGTAGTTAATAAAACAGGATTAGGAACTGTTTGTGGGCAGTTAGGGGGTGGTTTATGTATTTTAAAAGAACCTGGATATCCTTGTAGAACTGAACGGCTTAATGTACCGAATAATATTATTATAATATGTGCTTCTTTAGGAAAAATTCAAACGAAAGCAATTTTATCTGATCCAGAATTAAGTACTAACATAAAAGAAGCCGGTAAAATCGCATTAAATAATATTAATTTAAATCCTAATTATAAAAATTTTGTAAAATACTCAATTGATTTCGTAAAAAAATCGAATATCCTTAAAAAGCTAAATTTATATGAAATAAAAGAATTAATGGATGAATTGAATTCATTAAAAATTATCGGAGCAAGCATGAATCAATTAGGGGAATCTGTATACATATTTTGCAAAAAGAATAAAATAAATATTGTAAATGATGTTTTAAATAAATATAGTGAAAATTTTAAAAGATTTATCTTAAGAATCTATAATAATAAATCAATACTTATTGAAAAATCCTAATTTATTCATTTGAGGAATTTAATGATTTTGATTTTAATGTAGCAGCTTCAACAGCTCTGATTAATGTTGCTCTTATTTTAGCAGATTCTAATTCGTGAATCGCAGTAATTGTTGTTCCAGCAGGTGTGGCAACCATATCTTTTAACTCTCCAGGGTGTTTTTTGGTATCTAGTAATAATTTCGCTGATCCCATAACAGTTTGAGCGGCTAATTTAAGGGATATTTCTCTTGAAAGCCCCATTTTTACTCCTCCATCTGCTAATGCATCGATAATAATAAAAATATAAGCAGGACCACTTCCAGATAAACCTGTGACTGCATTTAAATGATTTTCTTCTAATTCAACAACAATACCTACAGCTTTAAAAATTTTCTTTATGAATTCTAACTGTTCCTGCTTTACATATTTATTATGGGCAATAGCAGTTGCTGCTGAACCTATTAGAGCAGGAGTATTGGTCATCACTCTGACTAATCCAACATTTCCATTAAGGAATTTAGTTATATGTTCAAAAGAAATTCCTGCAGCTAATGAGATAATTATCTGTTCTTCTTTTATTAAAGGACCCAACTCTGCTAAAACCTCATCAATTACTTGAGGTATTACAGCAATTAGGATGTATTTGGAGTTTCTCACAAGATCTTGGTTATCTTTAGCAAGTTTAACTCCTAGTTCAATTGCTTTCTCCTGACTTTTATTTTCATCAGTGTCATAAATAATAATTCCATTTACATCGATTGTTTTAGTTAAAATTAATCTATTTAAAAGGGCTGAACCAATTTTACCTACTCCAATTATTCCTAATTCCTTTTCAAACATAATCATAGTTAATAATTGTATCTAAAAGAATTTTTTTAAAAAACACGAATTTTAAAATTAAATATATATAAAGTAAAAAATCAGAAGTTATTCCAAGATATGATTTATATCATCTGCTAAAAATTCACTAAATCTTATCCCAAAATCATTCCACAAGTTAAATTCTAATATGATAATGTCCTTAATTTTTCCAACTCTTCGAAAATTATTTGTTTCAAAAAATTTTATGCCAGATTTATACTTTTGAGGGAGTTTAATAAAGACAGAAGCTATACCTTTTTCTTTCTGATTCTTTAAAAAAGTTAATAATAATTTTGTACCTATTAATTTATTCCTAAAATTAGGATTTACATATATTAATTTTAACAATGTTTTTGGTAAGATATTTTCAACTGAATCAACTTTAGGAATTAATTCTTGAGCAATCAATACTCCTGCTATAAGATCATTATAATATGTTAGGAGGGTTAAATATTTTCCGTCTAAGAAGTTAAGTTTAAATTTTTCAATTAATTCAATGAATTCTTTTGCACATAAAGTTAATTCAGTTAAATCCTCTTTTTTAGCAATTTTAACCTTAAAATTAGGATATATTCCAGAATTTTTATTCATTTTATATTTCAATTGTATAATACATTTTTTAATTCATTTATTAAATGGTGTTTAATCATTCCATTATTTCGATCATAACCTTCGCAAACTATACTTCTAACACCAATTATATCAGGAGCAATCTTCCTTATTAATGGAATAGACTCTTTCAACAAGTTCCCTGCTAAAGCAACTTCAAGATTCAACTTTTTTGCTCTATTTGTAAATTCCTGTAATTGCTCAATATTTAGAAAATTCAATATACTTTTTCCATCCTTAATGTAAGTATCCAACATTGCAATATCGGCACCAGATTTTGAAGCAATAATGGGGATTAAGAGGAAGTCGGGTGATTTTTTGATCCTTACTTTATCAGCATAACCTGCCGCAACTACTTTAATTTCATTATTAAATGATTTTACTGCTCTCACAACATTCCTCATTAAATTTATTCCTTCAGTTTCATTTTGAGGACCTTTTAAACCTACTTTAATTATATCCGCTCCAGCAAATGCTGCTCCTAATGCTGCTAGAGAGGCAGATCCAGGTAAATAGGGAAAATCGCCAATAGTGGCACTAAGTAACTGTTGACTATCATTAGGGATTAATTTCTTCATTTCCTTAATTATCCAGGGGAAATTTGCGCCTAAAGATCCCTCGAGGGGATTCTTACAATCTATATAATCAATATCTTTATGTTGTGTAACTATCTTTGCTTCTTTGATATTTTTAGGACTTATTAATAGTTTAATTCTTTTTCTCATAATCTATCTTCTGCAGTATTTCAATAATTAAACCTATTTTTTCTCTTCAAAATGTATTATTTTATGATATGAGATTTTTTTTTAATCTTTTATATATTGGGATTAAAATATATTATTATATGTAATTTATTCTTTTATTTTGAAAATATAAGAAACGATATGATATAAAAATTTAAATTAAATAATTATTATTAAATATCAAATAAATTATGATCTTATTATGTCTCCGAAAGAATTGACTAAGATTGACATTACTAACGAAGTTTTTAAAGAACCAATAGAAGTTATCAAGCAGTTATCTTCTTATTTAGAGGATTTAAAATACACTAAAGTTATTCAGACCTTTGTAATGGAAGATCGAAGATTAAATCTTTCTCTAGAAAATCAAGGTAACAGTTACTTTAAGGGAAAAATAGTTTGGATTGGAAATAAAAAGGATGATAGTGAAGGGACTATTTTTTGCGTTGACACGAGAACTGAATTGAAACAAATTAATCCAACTGCTGAAAATACCGAAAGTATCGTACTTGATGTAAAGAAAGAAACAATACGAGTTTCAACAGCCTCAAAAACTAAATGTGCGGTTTGTGGAAAAAATATAGAAATATTTGATGAGGTTGCTGGGTGTCCTCTATGCGAAGCGAAAGCTCATAAGGATCATTTTATTGATTGGGTAAGAATGAAACATGCCTGCCCAGTTTGTAAAAAATCCCTAAATGTTTCAAGCTCAGGAGTTGTTTTTATTGATTAATTGATTTATAGATTTCTTATTTTCTCAATTTCAATTGATCCATCATATAAAGCTGTTCCTATGAGGATACCAGAGAATTTACATTTAGAGTAATTTAGAATATCTTTATACTCTTTGATCCCTCCCCCAACCAATATTTTTTTCTTGAATACATTTCTAATGTTAAGATAAAGTGGAGGAACACCACCAATTTTTTGACCCACTTTGTAAAGATCGAGTAAAATAATTTCCTCGATGCCTAAATCCTCAATTTTTTTTACAATTTCAATTAGAGAGTCATTTTTTATATCTTCAATATTTGTGGTAACTTTTTCATTATACATATCAATACTGACAATAATTTTATGAGCTCCGATTATCCTAATGCATTTGGGTATTAAATCTAGATTATTTAAAGTCTCCAATCCTAGAATGAGCTTATTGAAATTATATTGAGAAAATGTTATAATATCTTCTAAGGAGGTAATTCCAGGATCAATTAATATTAGTATATCTGGTATTTTTGAGATTTTTGAGAGAAGTGTAAAGTTAGGCTTCTTTTTAATAATTGCGTCTAAGTCAGCTAGATATATTTCTTTAAATCCATATTTATATCTTAAACATTTTATAATTCTAAATGGATTAGTGGAACTAAATAGTTTGGAGCTTAACAATTTATAATTTTCCCTTTTCCCTTTTTTTGCGTGAACTGCTTGAGAGTTTAATATATCTACTACCGGTATAATTCTAAAGGATCTCATTATTATGATTTACTAATTTTTACGTATATATCTATAGATTCAAGAAATTACCAATATGAAATACTCTTACTTTTTAAAAGTATTCATTAATTAATTATTAAATAATTTTATTTTTAAAGTATAAAATCTAACACTATCTTTGATCTAAGAACGCAAATTTAAAATTTGAAGAATTATGAAAAATGAAGAATATATAAATAAAATTGTAGAAGATACTGGTTTATCAAAAAAAGACATCGAAAATTTAGTTAAAGAAAAAAAAGAGGAGCTTAAAGGCTTAATTTCTGAAGAGGGTGCTCTATTTGTTATAGCTAAGGAATTGGGAGTAGATGTGTCAAACGAGAGTAAGAATATCTTAAGCGATATTGAGTTAAATATTTCCGACCTAACAGTGAACATGAAAAATATTATGCTTATTGGAAGAATACAAGATATCTACCGTGTAATTAAATTTGAGAAGAATGGGGGTGAAGAAGGATTTGTGGGATCTTTTTTATTACATGATGATACAGGAGAGGTTCGCATAGTTCTATGGGATGAGAATGTTAACATATTTAACGATGAAAGATTTAAAGTTGATGAAATTGTAAAAATTGTTAATGGATACGCTAAAGAAGGACGATATGGAGGAATTGAAGTACATATTGGTAAATATAGCAAAATAATAATAAGCCCTGAAGATGTAGATTATAAGAAATTTCCTAAAGTTGAAGAAAGAATAATTAACATAGGAGAGATAAATGAAAAATTGTACAGAGTTTCAATTGAAGGCAAAATAGCAAATATGTTTCCACCCAAAGAATTTACAAAGAAGGATGGTCAAAGTGGTAAATTACAATCCTTAATTTTAAGGGATGCAACAGGAACAATAAGAATTACTTTTTGGAATAACGAAATTGATAAATTGAAAGATAATGTTGTTGGTGACGTTATCTCTTTATCACATTTAAATGTTAGAAAGAATGCTTATAGTCCAAATTCATTAGACCTTCACGCAACTAAACAAACCAGATTATTAAAAAAGAAGAATACCTTGAACATAGAAGCAAAAATGGTAGATAAAATTAAAGATTTAGAAATTCAGAATAATATAGTTTCATTTCAAGGAATAATTACTTCTATAGAAGATCTGAAAAAAGTTAATTTGAAATCGGGAGAGGAAGTTTCACTTCTAAATTTAAACGTCAGTGACGATACTGGAAGCATTAGAGTGAATATATGGCGCGAAATGGCTGATGAGTTATCAAAATCACTCAAAAATGAAGATGGGATTTATTTAAAAAACATCTTGGTTAAGCATAATGATTTTTCAGGGAGATATGAAGCATCTTTAATCTCTGAGTCTGTTATTAAAAAAAAAAATGATTTAAAGTTCTCAAATTTAAAAACCATTGAAAAATCCTTTAAAGGCCAAACAAATGATTTTTTTAAGGATTTTACTAAGATCGATACAATTCAGTCTCCAGGCTTTTTTAAAATAAAGGGATATATCCCAAATGAATTAAGTAAAATTAGAATATACGAAGCTTGTTCTAATTGTAATAAAAAGTATGAAAATTGCAGTTGTGAACTGAAGGGTTCTAAAATAGCGAGAATGATAATTAATCAAGCATTTGAGGATGAAAGTGGTAGAATTAGAGCTACATTCATCGGTGATGTAGCAGAAAAATTGGTAGGTACCAAAGCGGAGATAGTAACGCAGTTAAAAGACACTCCGGATTTTGAAGAATTTTTAAATAAAGTTTCTTCTGAAATTATTGGTAGGGATTTAATGATTAAAGGAAGAGTAAAATTTAATGATTTTACCAATGCTTATGAAATAATCGTAGTTGATTTTAAAGAATTAGATATTGAGGAAGAATTGCATAATATAATCAAAGAAATTGAAAATTAAATATTTTTAGAATTAAAAATATTAATTTTATTAAATAGTTCGATTTATTCTTTAATCAGTTTTTAATATAATTAGGATTATTCATTGATTGATTTTGTATGAACCAGGTTGATATTATCGGATTGGGAGAAATAGTATTGGATTGGGTGGCGGAAATCCCTCATTTTCCTCAGCCTGATGAAAAGATTGATGCAAAAAGTGAGAATTATTTTCCAGGAGGAGTGACTGCTAATTATTTAGTAGCAATTGGACGATTAGGTGGTTCATGTGGTTTTTTAGGTGCAGTTGGAGATGACTCGTATGGGAATTTTTTAATTAATGATCTTATAAATGAAAATATTGATATTTCCTTTACAATTAAAAAAAAAGGCAAGATAACTCCTGTTAATTTCATATTTATTGCAAATGGGGAAAAATCAATAATACAATCTCCTCATATGCAATCTACAAAACTAGATATACATGATGTTGATGAAGATTATATTGCTAACTCTAAGGTTCTACATACAACACTTATTCATTCTGATATTTCTAATTTTGCCATAAAGATTGCTAAGAGACACAATATTAAGGTAAGCATAGATTTAGAATCTCAGATTGCTAAGCGAGGATGGAATAATTTAAAAGAAATGCTTTTAATGGCTGATGTTCTAATTCCTAATAAGGAAGGCGCGAAAACTATAACTAAACAAAACAATCCAGAGGATTCAGCAAAAGACTTAGTTAAAAAGGGAATTCCTATTGTTATTATCACTTTAGGAAGCCAAGGTGTCCTAGTTACCACCTCAGATTTTCAAAAAAGGATTCCCGCTTATCATATAAAAAACATAGTTGATACAACTGGAGCAGGAGATACGTTTAATGGTGCTTTTTCATTTGCATACTGGATAAAAGGATGGGATTTAGAAAGAGCATGTAAATATGCGAATGGTGCAGCTTCTTTGAAAATTCAGAAATTAGGTGCGCGTACTGGTATGCCAGATGAAAAAAAATTATTGGATTATTTAAAACTTGTCGATCCCAATTATTTTGATTGAAATTAAATATTAATTAAACTTTCATGAATAAATAATACAGATTTTATCAAATTTAGTTTTTTTAATTAAATCATCGAATAATTCAACTATATTATTTGAAGTATAACTAGGTTCTTCTTGGTTAAACGGCCAAATACCAATCAAGAGATCACCAAATTTTTTTGCATTTCCTATTAGAAAACCTTTCTTTTTTCTGTCATGAATATTAGTAAAGAGTATTACGATATAATAATTAAAAATGTAATTAAATCCATCATCACCGATCTTTATTACTTCTTGGATATTTTGAAAATTTATAATATCTTGATTTTCCTTACTTAATTCCTTTAATAAGGAAAAATAACGTGAGGGAATATATATTGGTTTTGATGTAATAAAATTCTTAAAAGTTAAAGAAAATGAATTTTCTTCCTTTTCATCTAATGCTTTAAAGATTACTTTATAAAATATAGTATTCATTGAAATCTAATCTTCAGTTTATCATTATTAAGATAGTAGTGTGTTTCCAAAAAGGTTATTCTAATCAAAAGGACAATTGTTTTTAGTAAGCAGGCATTTTTTCTTGTATTAAGATATTCTCCTCAGGGAATCCTAGATCAATAAGGAATTTCTTGAGTTTAAATTTATGATCTCCTTGAAGTTCAATTTCATTCCCACGAACGGTTCCTCCAGAAGCACATTTCTTTTTAGCTCGTGTTAAGATATCTTTTAGATTAGCGTCAAAATCACCCTCAAACGTAATAACAGTGACAACTCTTCCCCATTTTCGTTTATCATTTGATATAATTATTTGCTGTTCATCAGCACTTAAGCTGTCGCATATACATAAATCTTTTGGAAAACTACATATCGGACAAATCTCGTCGTCTTTAATACTCTTATTTCACAACCTTTATCATTAAATAGTATTATATTGCAATACTAAAAAATAATAGAACAAAATCTTATAAAAATCTTTTTTTATTTAATACTAAAAATAATAATAAATTTGCTAAATAATCATAAGTTACATTTTCGTTTAACAATACTATAAAAATAAATTCTTATTTTATATTATTAAAAAAAAATTTGATGTCTATAATACCACAATGATAAGCTCATGGATCTTTAAAGTAATTGTAGCAGGTGCGGGTGGAGTGGGTAAAACTGCTATGATTACTCGTTATTGTACTGGTAAGTTTGAAGAAGGATACAAAATGACTATAGGAGCTGGATTTCATACTAAGTCAGAAGTATTGGACACTGGTGAAGCTGTAAAAATGCAGTTATGGGATTTTGCTGGCGAAAAGCGCTTTCGGGAGCTTTTACCTGATTACTGTAAAGGTGCAAGTGGCGCTTTCATCTGTTTCGATCTCACTGATTACGATACTTTCAGAGAAATTCCAGAATGGCTTAAAATCATTCGTAAAAAAGCAGGATTTATTCCAATTATCCTAATGGGGATGAAATGGGATTTAGATAGTCATGAAGTTGATTTTGATGTAGCAAATAATTATGCACAGCAGGCTAAATGCAATCAATGTGTATTTACTTCCTCAAAAAGCAATCTTAATATTAAGGAATCATTTCAAGCCATGGCTAAATGGCTTATATATTATGCAACCCAAACCTAAAAATATATTTTGACTTAATTGTTAAACGTATTTTAAGACATTTTTAGTTTTTTATTAACTTTTAAAAAAAGAAAAACCTAAAAAGGACCTTTAATACTATTTATTATACGAAAAGTAGTGTTTCATGGTCTTTATATCCTTAAGCCTCTGTAGCTCAGCTAGGTAGTTAGCCGCGATATCGGTTAGCCAAAAGCACCCGGCTATATTCACGTATTCTATACACGTGGGTACCGGAAGTTAACCGGGCGGTCCCATGTTCGATCCATGGCAGGGGCGTCTTTTCAAATAATGTCTAAATTATATTTTAGATTTAATTTGAAAATTCTTTTTGTTGAATTCTGCTGTAAATTGGAGTAGAATTTTATTTTTTATTTATACACTTCCACTATCTTTTCCTTTTTAAACATAAATAATAACTAAAAATCATTGCAATGGCAGAAGACGAATTCAGTTTTTATACTTATAATAAGAATGTTAAAGGTGAAAAAAAAGTAATATAAGCATCTACAATGAAAAGTCTAATGAAGACACAAAATTCATCCCTTCTTTGAAAATGTCAAAGGAGGATAAAAAGAAAAATTATACTCCCTCCCTTGAAATGTCAAAAGAAGTCAAGAAAAGAAACTTTTTTCCCACTCTTGAGATCTCTAAAAAGAAAGTTGTAAATAAGTTTGAATCTTCAGAATTAAAACCTATATATAATTCTAAAAATCAAAAAAAACCACAAAAATTCAAGCCTATACACACATCAAAAAATAAAGCAGAAATTCTACAATTACCTCTTAATTATCAACCTAAAACTAAAGTTCTGCTACTAAATTTTATTACTCCTGTTAGGAAGGATGAAAAGTTTAATCCTTATCAAATAAAAAATAAAATTAGAAATTTTAGCTGGGAAAATGTCTCTAGGAACTGGGTAATCAAGTATAACAATAAAAAACTTCAATTAGATTCAAAAAAAGACCCTTCAAATGATAATCCTCTCTATATACATAAAGATTGGTTAAATACTGTATACAATAACGAATCATGGAATCTTAACGATTCACAAATCGCAGAGATTTGTAAGGTTGATCAACGAACTGTTTGTAAATGGCGTAAGAGACATTTGATTCCGACAAAACCTAAATATCGTAAGCAGAGTTTATATCTTGATGGCAAAAGCAAAGAATGTGGAAAATGTCATGAAATAAAACAAATTACTGAATATGCTCAAAGGGTAATGAGAGGAAAAAAGACACTTAGGAGTATTTGTAATAGTTGTAAAGTAGAAAATAAGCAAATTTATCAGTTCAAAAATAAATTTAAGGTTGTTCAAAATATATATAATGGTGAATTAAAAGGAAAATGTCTAAAGTGTAATATTGGAGTTGAATTTTTGCCAGTTTTGGAGTTTCATCATCTTAACATAGACTTAAAAATAAATAAAAGGATAAATTTTAATCTAAATTGGAAAAAAATTAAACAACAATTAGAACAAGAAAAGGTAATGATTTTATGTGTCAATTGTCATTCACAAGATAATAGCAAGATTTATAATAAGTACAAAAAATTAATTCAAAGAAAGAGTTTTGGAGCCAATGCTACCAATAAAGAAATTAAAAAGTATGTTAAATCTTATGTCTCTATTCCAAACCATTCTAACAGAGTTATCCAATTAATTAAGAAGAAAGAAATAATAAATCAATTATATGGAGGCAAATGTATAGGATGTGGAAAAATTACAGCTCATGATAATCTACCAGCACTGCATTTTCATCATAGAGATGGAGATAATCTTCATCCAGGTTCAGAAACGTTTAATACCATTAAAAATAAAGAATTTTCTCTTATGAAAAAACAGCTAAAAAAAGAAAATTGTATAGCCATATGTGGGAATTGTCATAAAATGCAGCGAACATTTCATTTTAAAAATAATTATGAATAAGTTGTTTATCCAGAATACTGGAACCAAATTAAAAAATATTATAGAATGATTGAGGATAACATAAAGAAGTTTGAATTTAAATAGAAGAGAAAATATCGTCAGTATATTTACTACTAGAATTTTTAATGCTCCCGCCGGGATTCGAACCCGGGTCGCGCACGGTCGCGAAAACGCGTCCGTAAGTCGCGGGGGTGAAGGCCCCGTATGCAAAGTCCTTATTTAGAGAACGAATAAGTTTGGCCGGACTACACTACGGGAGCATGGTATTCGCTTTATTGATGAGCTTTCTGGTAAAACGGGAACTCTAAAAGTTCAATAAAAACGATTTTGAATATTAAATTTAAATTCATAATCGATTATAAATTTTGTTATAATATAAATAGTGAAAATAACTTATATATTATAGATTTAAGCTATGTAGAATGCGGGAAGAGGGATTTGAACCCTCGAACTCCTATGAGACTGGATTCTAAGTCCAGCGCCTTTACCAAACTTGGCAATTCCCGCGATGTAGATAAGATCTTATTAATTAAATATTCAAAATGAGGACTCTTAAATAAATATTTTAGTTCTAAAGTTAATTATATAGCAGTAAGATTGATAGATAAAATTAAAAAAGAGAAATATTTAAGAATTAATATTAGTGTTAATTAAGCAAAAAGTATAATAAGGGTATAAATTAATATAAGGGTTCTATATGAGTGTAAGAGATAGCCTAATAAAGCATTTAACTTCCATATTAAGAGCATCACAAAGTACGATTTTGGTCACCCTATGTGATTTAAATGGACTTTCTATAGCAAAAATAGGAAGAAAAAGTGACATAGATATTAATCCAAATCAAATTACTAGTTTAGCATCAGCAGCTTTTTCTGCTAGTCAAGAGAGTTGGGAAGATTTGAACATATTAGAGCAAGTGATTTCATTTTCATTTTTTGATAAGGTATGCTTAATTACTATAAAAATTAATCAAACTCTGTTAACTATAGTGCATGATTATCATAAAGAATGGCCATTGGATGCCGATAATTTAGCGAGCTCGATGTTTTATTTAAAACAAAAGTTGGGAGATTTTTTTGGGGATAATAATTATTCTGAAGCAGAAGTTGAATTTTTCTCTAATAAAGTAAGAAGTGCTATTTATCTTTTTGGGATGGGAACCGAAGTTCCCTTTTTATCTTATACACCTGAAAATTTCGATGCTGCAAATCTATTACCTGCAATTAGTTATGTTTTAGATTCGTTACAAAATCCTATATTCATAAGATATAGCCTTGTTAGCAATACCGGTTTAACTCTTGATGCTAGAGAGGTTACTGGACAAGCGTTACCTGTTTCAGTTGAGGCATTTTCCGCAAGTGCTAATGTTGCATTTCAGAAAATGAAGGAAGAGTCGGAAGGTACTTCAATTGGAGAACTTTTAAGTTATATTGCTATTTCTGGTGAGAATCCAGATAATTATTTTGGAATATTAACGTGTCCCTCAGGAAAAATAAATTATTCTGAAATAGAAAAATCGTCAAATTTGGAAGAAATTTCATTTATTGGGCTTTTTTCACTCACGTATGGAGGAATTCCTATAATGTGTGAATCAAGAAACATTATATTTTCCTTATTAAAAATAATAGGGAATGAAACAATTACTGAAAATTTTATCAAATCTGTAAACGTATTAACTAGTTTTAAATATGAATAATTCCCACTTCAATTCGCTAGCTCCAAAACTTTATTGTTTGCACATGAATGAATGTGATAGAAAAAAATGTACTGCTTGGAAGTTAAAGAAATTAAATTTACTCAAATTCATCCCTAAAATTAGTAATATTTTAGCTTTTGCCATATTATTGAATCCTTTTTCTAAACAAATTCTGATTAAAGAGGATAAAAAAATAATTGATGTCCACGGCTTAATTGTTATTGATTGTTCATGGAATAATATCCTTAATTTAAAAGTATTAAATAGTAAAAATTCCAGAAGACTCCCATCTCTTATCGCAGCAAACCCAGTTAACTATGGCAAATGGGATAAACTTAGTTCAGCTGAAGCTTTAGCTGCGGCGTTGTATATCACGGAATTTAATGATTATGCTGATTTAGTTTTATCTAAATTTAATTGGGGTACCGAATTTAAAAGATTGAATAAATTATAATTGAAATTTAAAAAGAAAAAATAAAAAAACTTATTCCTCTCCACTTCCACCCTTAGAAAGGCCAGATGCAGCGATTACATCATCAATTTTTAAAATCATTGAAGCAACTTCAGTTGCTGATTGAATTGCTTGTGTTAATACAGAAAGAGGTTCAATTACTCCTGAATTTATCATATTATCAGTTTTTCCGGATTCAATATTAATTCCAAACGACTTTCCGTCTTCTGATTCATGCTTTGAGCGTAATTCTACTAATAAGTCGACAGGATTATACCCGGCATTCTCTACTAATGTTTTAGGTATAATTTCAAGAGCATTCGCATAAACTTCGATTGCTAATTGTTCTCTACCACCGATTGAGCTAGCATATGTTCTTAGACGTTTTGCTAACTCGATTTCAGATGCTCCACCTCCTGGTAGGACATAGGGAAGTTCAATAGCGGCTTTAACAACAGATAAGGCATCATCTAACATTCTTTCGGCTTCATCTACTACATGTTCGATACCTGCTCGAATTAATATGCTTACTGCTTTAGGATCAGCACATTCTGAGACAAAAATCATATTATCTTCTCCAATTTTTTTCTCTTCTACTTTACCAGCACTTCCTAAATCTTCATGAGTAATTTCAAAAATATTGTTGATTATTTTTGCATTAGTAGCTTTAGCTAACTTTTCCATATCAGATCTCTTAACTCTACGTACTGTTATTATATCCTCTTGAGCAAGGAAGTTTTGTGCTTTGTCATCAACACCTTTCTGGCAAAAGACTACATTAGCACCAACTTCTTTAAGTTTATCAACTCTGTTTCTTAACATATTAGCTTCTCCTTCAAGAAATTTATTTAATTGATCTGGACTTTGAACTCTGATTTCAGCATCGAATTCAGTTTTTTCAACTTCGAGTGATGAACTAATTAATGCTATTTTGGCATCTTTCAAAGTTTTAGGCATCATGGGGTGAACTATTTCTTTGTCAACGATTATTCCATTAATAATTTTTGTTTCAAGTAAACTCTTCCCTTCTTTTTTAATTATTTGGATTTGGTCTAAATCAATAAACACATGATCTCCACGATGTTCTTTAATTTGGCGAATAGCTTTTACAGCAATATTAGCAAAATGATTTTTAACTCCTGAGATCAATTTACTATTCATTGATGTTTCTGCTACTTTAATCAGACTGTCAATGTCATCATTTTCAATTTTTGTTGCTAAATCTTTTAAAATGGCTTTAGTTTTTACTAAAGCTTTTCTATAACCTCTGAAAATAATAGTGGGGTGAACTGCTTGGTCCATTAACTCTTGAGCAAGGCTTAAAAGTTCTCCTGAAATAATGACGCTGGTCGTTGTTCCATCTCCAACTTTATCATCTTGGGTTTTGGCTACTTCAACAATCATTTTCGCAGCTGGATGCTCAACATCAATAGTATCTAATATTGTTGCACCATCGTTAGTAATAGTTACATCTCCTAAAGAATCAACAAGCATTTTATCCATCCCTTTAGGACCTAAAGTTGTCCTTACTGCTTCTGCTACGGCCTTTGCAGCGGCTATATTATTCTTTTGAGCATCTTTACCTTGTTTTCTTTCTGTACCTTCTTTTAATATAAGAATGGGAACACCAGATAACTGAGCCATTTCATATTCACTTATTTTTTATTATTTTGATAGATATTTTTTATTAGTTATATAATGATCTCTAAGTCATAAAATTAAAAAAGTTTACGAAAATGAATTCCAAATCTTTTTTCATAGAATTATTCTAAATCATAATTCCATTTTTTTATTTACTTAATAGTTAATCATAAAAATATTCAAAATTTTACGAGATCAAAGCTATCTGTTTTATCGTATCTAAAATCGGAATATTTTAATTTTTAATTGTCTAAGGCACTCTTAATTTCTTCATCAAATTCAGGCAATGATATATTTTTAAATAATTTTAGTGTAGTTTATAACTTCATTTTTGAATTTAATTAAAATGATCTCTCTTGTCTTTATCCAAAATATTCTATGTTTTATTCTTATCGTTCTATATAATAAGATGATTAATCCTAAGATGATGTCATTATTTTTTAGATATCTTATTCTGAGCTTATTCATAGTTATAGTAATCAGCTTTGTTGGAGATTTACCATTATTTTTAACTGAAGATTCTGATTATATTTTAGATAATTTCAATAATTTCATTGAGGAAATTTTTGTATGTAATATTATATTTTTAATATTTGGAGTCAATCTTATTTTATTTATAAAGTGTATAGTTAAAGCAAGAACTCCTATATTTAACACATTAAATCCTTCATATAAAGACTCTAGAAAAGGAAAGATAAAGATAGGAAAGACTTGCAGCAATTCTCTGCGAAATTATAGCTATTTCCTATCAATTGAGGATTTAGAAAAACATATGTTTATTTGTGGATCAACTGGGACGGGAAAAAGCAATTTCCTCCAAAATTTTCTACTTAATTTTACAAAACGATATGAAATTCCTTTCTTTTTAGTCGAATTTAAAGGTGAATATCATTTCTTACAGCAGAATATTAATAATCTCTTAATATTATGGCCTGGAGAGAATTTCTCAATAAATATTTTTGATCCTTTAAAAGCAAATCCAATTATTCATGCCGAAAGGATTTTTGATATGTTAAAAAGTGGCCAATTTCTTGATGATAATGCGGAATATTCCCCACAAATGGAGAAAGTTTTAATTGAAATTTTAATAGAGGTTTGTAAGACTAAGGAAAATCAAAACTGGAACGGTTTTGAGAAATGCTGCGAATCATACCTTAATAAAAATCTTGAAAAGATTCCAATGTTAAAACAAACACTTATTAGTTTGAAAAATAGAATTAGAAGATTTTCAAAAGGTCCTTTAAAAGCGATTTTTGAGACCAATACTAACTTTTCAGTCTCATTATTGTTTGAAAAAAATATTATTTTAGATTTAAGTTCCATAATACGATTAGGGGGTGAGAAACAAGATGCTCTCTTTTTCCTTAATATGATCTTAAAATATTTATGGGATAAGAATCTAACTCACGGGGCATTTAATTATGATGGGATTAAGCACATAACCATTATAGAAGACGCTCAATATTTTGCTCCTCAAGACTTAATAAGAAAATCTAAGCTTACGAGTTATTTGGAAGATATAGCGCTTATACAACGGGGAACTGGAGAGTGCTTAATAACACTTGCGACGCGGCCTAATATAAGTAAAGAAATATTAGCTAATAATGGGATTGTAATAACCTTTAAAAATCATATCGAAAAAGATATTATGTGTGAATTAATGAATCTAGAGTCTGAAAATAAAAAATTATTATCATCCCTAGAAAAGGGACAATGTTTAGTAAGAATTAATTCATTAAAATTTCCTTTTATGTTAAATATACCATTGGTAAAACGAAATTCCTTAACAGTATCGGATATCGGAAAAAAAAATTATCAAGTTTTAAGTATGAATAATTTAAATACGAATAGAAATAACAAAAAATGTAAAAAGATATGGATTTATTTTCGGATTTTAAATCATAAATTAAAAACGTTAGCAAAAGACTTAATTTACTTGAAATTATTAGGTTATAACTTATATAAAGTTGGAATTAAAAATAAAAAAAAAAAAGTTAAATCATTAGATGAATTAAAACTAAAAAAATTAACAATTAAAGAAAGCAGTTACCCAGCTACTAACCTTAGCGGTGTTGAAATCAAAAAATTTGGAAAGCTAATTAATGAATTATACCAAAAACAAAACAGAAATAAATAAGATTTAAGAGAAGATATAAATAATATTAAGATATGACTATTCTAATTGGTATTGTGGGAAAACCAAGTTCAGGTAAATCTACGTTTTTAAATGCTACTTGTTTAACAAACGCTAAAGTAAGTGAATTACCTTTTACTACAATCGATCCAAATAAAGGTATTGCTTATACAAAGTCCGATTGTGTATGCAAGGAGTTAGATGTAAAAGATAATCCAAAAAACTCTCATTGTATAAATGGGAAGAGATTTATACCTATAAGTTTACTTGATGTAGCCGGTTTAGTTCCAGATGCCCATAAAGGTAAGGGTTTGGGAAACAAATTTCTGAATGATTTAAGTAAAGCAGACGTTTTAATTCATATTGTCGACATAACAGGTTCTCTTGATAAAATGGGAAATAGAGTAAAAGAAGGAGAAAATGACCCTTATGAAGATATTTTATTTCTTGAGGAAGAAATTGATTTGTGGTTTAAACAAATTCTGGAGAGGGAAGATTGGAATAAATTTCTAAAAACCTTTGCTCGAGAAAAGAAAAGATTTATAGAAGAATTATCTAATCGTGTTTCAGGGATAAAAGTATCAAAATTACAAATACTAAGAGCATTAAAGGAGTCTGAATTAGTTGATAAAAATCCTGCAGAATGGTCAGATTTAGATTTATATAACTTTTCTAAATTTTTAAGGAAGATTTCCAAACCTATCTTAATTGCCGCTAATAAAATTGATAAAGAAATTGGATTTGATAATCTATCTAATCTAAAAGAAAAATATAAAGGTTTAATTTTCCCTTGTAGTGCTCTTGCTGAATATTATCTAAGAAAATATGACATTGAAGGCCTAATTAAATATATTCCAGGTTCTAATGATTTTGAATTTCTTGATAAACAAAAATTTAATGAGAAAGAAATTGAAACTCTCGAAAATATAAAAGAACGGATTTTAAAACCCTTTAATGGAACAGGTGTGCAGGATATCTTAGATTATGCAATTTTTAGTGTAGTAAATCAAATTTGTGTTTATCCCGTAGCAGATATTAATAATTTTACAGATAATAGTGGGAATATTTTACCAGACGCTTTTTTAATTCAGGAAGGGACCACACTTAAAGATTTTATTAATGAAAACATCCATAGTGATTTAGCAAAGCATTTTATTTTCGGAATTGATGCACGTACTAAAAAAAGATTAGGAGAAAATTATCAATTAAAGCACAATGATATTATAAAAATCGTATCAGCTAAATAGAATTATTCTTCTTGTTTTGAAGTTAATAATATATATACTAAGATAATTATCAGTACTGTAATTCCTAGTATAACAATAAAGAAGTTAAATAATTCTTCGTTTGGACTTAAATCTAATTGAAGTAAAAATAGGATGAATATATTATAAAAACTTATTATCTTCATAATCGTTAATCTTTAGATATAAAGAATAATTAAAAAAATTTCTGATTTTAATTTTCCAATTTTCTAATTGGATCCAGAATATCTTATTTTAATTTCTAATCAAAATTATACAATAGCTTAAATAGATAATAGAACATGGAATATCTAACTATAAGTTAAACTGATTTTTAGAACATTAAAAGTGGACCTGACGGGATTTGAACCCGTGACCTCTTGAGTGCAATTCTTGCTACAAGCAAAAAGCTTGTAATGTGTCAAGCAAAAGCTTAATCTGCAATTGCAGATTAATGATCTTCCACTGATCTACAGGCCCGTTTATTAAAAATATTTATGGATATACAATATAATAAATCAGTTATAAAAATTTTAGATATAAGTTAGATTAAAGAAGCCTAAATTAGGTTTTATAATTAAAATAGATAGGAGGTGATCCAGCCGCAGGTTCCCCTACGGCTACCTTGTTACGACTTCTCCCTCCTCGCATACTAGAAACTCGATACGACCAAATTGACCGTACCTCATTTTTAGCACACTCGGATGGAGCGACGGGCGGTGTGTGCAAGGAGCAGAGACGTATTCACCGTGCGATGATGACACACGATTACTAGGGATTCCACGTTCATGTCGGCGGGTTACAGCCGACAATTCCAACTGAGATATGATTTCGGGATTGGTTTCTCCTTTCGGAGTTACTGCCCATTGTTCATACCATTGCAGCCCGCGTGTAGCCCAGGGGTTTCGGGGCATACT
>Ga0180437_10001091_pt1 | contig 47828 bp, 79 predicted proteins | sample SS_ome_4_FD_132410 | JGI IMG/M metagenome (GOLD analysis project Ga0180437, IMG submission 132410) | Hypersaline lake sediment archaeal communities from the Salton Sea, California, USA - SS_3_D_1 metaG | ecosystem: Environmental > Aquatic > Non-marine Saline and Alkaline > Hypersaline >... | reverse complement strand
TGGTAGCCCTCACCACAGGAGCGCTCGACTTCTCGATATGCTCCTTCCAATTCTGTGAGTGCTGCGGCAGTGCTGGCTACTTCACCTATACTCGGGACACCCGCTACCACAACAAAGGCACGCCCAACCTGTCACGCCCGAAGAAGCACTACGGCTACCGCATCGGCGGCTACATGATCTGCCGCACGTGCTTCGGAAAGATAGAGGATGCCCTACGTACTCGACTTGAGGGCGTCAAGGCTGAACTCCCCCAGGCGCTCACCAGCAAGATGCCTGAGCACCTCAAGGAACTCGAGTACAAGTGCGAGAGCTGTGGCTGGGTAGGCTGGGAGTTCGAGATAGGCAAGCTCCCCGCTCTGTTCGGCGGCTACTACCGAGGCTTGTGCCCCAGTTGTGAGGCCAGGAACCTACCATTCGGCAAGCGCAACCTCAAGATGACCGGGAATTGGCGTGTAGTCCCGGCAGAAAGGAAATCATGATCACAAGAGAACAACTGGAACAGCTCCCCCCGAAGCTACTGGTACACCTGATGGTAGATGTGCTCGACCACGACCTTTCAGATATAGACTACCAGTTCAGGCAAACCCGCAGAAATCACAAGCAGATGACTACTGGTGAGGCTTGCTGGGACTGCCGTGAAATCGAGGGACGCATCGAGGGAACGTGGCCGGACACACCTGAGCCCAAGTACGCAGACTTCGAGGTCGTGGGCACCCTGGTCGGCTGCTTCGACGATCTGCTGAGCAACGTGCGAAGAATAGTCGAGGAACTCAACGCCTCGCGCTCCATCCGCACCGACCGTGCACAACGATTAGCCGAAAGTCTGACCAACATCAGCATCAAATTTGACAAACTGAGAGGTGACTAATGCCTAGTTTCCAGACCACGCCCCAGGGCTACGAGATAAGTCATCCCCTGCACATCTCAACCGAAGCTGTCCGGCGCTGCATCACCGAGGCCAGCAACAAGATCGACGCGATCAAGCGCCTGCGAGATACGTATGGGACAGGCCTGCGCGAGGCCAAGGAGATCGTCGAGCACCAAGTAGATCACTGCGTAGCGAACCGCATATTCTTGGCGCAATGGTGCACGCCCCGCTACGTGAAGTTCCTCATATCCGAGCGCATGCTCAGGCAGCTTGACGCCATGTCCCTCATACGCCTGATGTACTTTGTACACGTGACGCCTGTGAAGGCCACTACCCTCTCGGAAACACTGAACAGCATCTTCCAAGGTAACAGCGGTGTTGTTCAGGACATAGCCCTCAAGGACATCGAGCGCACCCTGCGGAAGTACCGGGAACTGGAGGACCAGTGATGATGTGGTTCGGGTGGATAATCGCCACCAAGGACATGCGTTACTTCCTGCAGTCAATAGGGGTAGACGTCTTCGGAGCCGAGGCCTATCCTACAGGCGCGCGCTTCTTCACCAACTCCTGGCTACTCGATGTGCGCATGTCCGAGGAAACCTTTGAGAGGCTGGACAACTATTGGGGCGTCCTTGTGTGGCACCTCCTTCACCTTCCAGCCGGGGGAGTACAGATATGATGTTCAGACCAGCTAACGCTGACGAAATGATGGCCATCATGCGCACCGAACTCACGAAGCTGTACATGCACCACTTCAAGCTGAACGTGGGTGAGGCCATCGTGCAACTCATCAAGCACCTACGCATGGACCTCGAGGCCATGGAAGTGTGGGAGATCACTACGCAGGCCAGCGTCCTGTTCCAGCAACAACACACCTACAAACACCTCGTGGTCGGGCCCGGTGAGGAGGCCTGCAAGCTGATGGCTCAGCAACTCACCAACGAAGAACTGGCTAAAATCTACAGTAACTTGGACGCCGTACAGGTGGTGTTCCTCGTACTCAAATCAAGGAGACTACAATGGAGCGATATACCGTCATCGTCCGATCCGGGCCAATCACCCGATCTGTCTCAGTCAGAGCCGCCACAGGACTCGGAGCCGCCGACATCGCCCTCCGAATCTTGAGAAAGGATGACATCAATGAAACTGGAAAAGCCCACTTTGCATACACCGTGGAGTCGGTCGTGTCTGTTCTGGACCGCGATCTTCTGGATGCTGAACACGATAGATGCGACGCTGACAGCGGCAGTCCTGCAGGCGGGGGGAACCGAATTGAACCCAGGGGCCTCACTGCTCATGCGGTGGTTTTCGATGAGTGGGTGGGTACTCCTCAAAAGCACGACGCCGATACTGACGGGGATGCTCGTGTGGATGGTGTTCCCAAAGGCCATGCGTCTGATGACAGTGATCATGGCGCTGGTAGTCCTGTGGAATCTAGGCATGATTTGCGTCTCGTTCTGAACGCAGTCAACCCGCCAGTCACAGCGACCTATGAGAGGACCATCCCGTACCAGGGATACATCGTCTTCGACCAAGAGGATGAGGGTCCCTATGGATTCCAGCTCACCGCCGGGGAGTGCATGCGCCTATCGCGCTGGCTCGTCGACGTGGCTGATCAAATACACAGGAGGGAATGATGATACCCCTATGGGCCGCCCTTACAATGATAGCACTGCTCATCTTCATGGGCTGGTGCGTGCACAAGCTAGACCAAATCAGGAGAATGCCGCTATGAAGAAGAACCCAGGCCGCAAACTGCGCCGGAAGAACACCCGGCAGATGACGATCGCACTCCGCTCCATGGTCAAGGGACGCTCTCCCTACTGGCGCCCACGTCACTTCGACCTAGACCGCCCAAGTGTGAGGGCCCGAGCCGATGGTTAACTTTGGCGAGTTACGTCGAAGGAAAATGCCTGAGCCAACCTATGAGGAGCTGATGCTACCGACCGTGCACAATCACCGTCACTCATGGTGGGACTTCGATGGCAGGGACGCAGTCAACATCGACCGTCGCACAAAGTGGGGCAACCCATACCGTGTGACCAAGAACCGAACGCGTGAGAGAGCCATCGAACTCTACCGGGGTTACCTCAAACAGCACCCTGAATTGGTCGAGGCTGCACAGCGGGAACTCAAAGGTAAGCGTCTGATCTGCTGGTGTAATCCGCTGCCGTGTCACGGTGACGTGCTGGTTCGCGTAGCCAATGGGCTTGACTGGTAGGCGAATGTAGGCTATACTAAAGAGTACGGAGGTGAAGCAATGCGTCTCGAGAAATGGACGGGCATCTTCACGAAGCACTCAGACAAAGCCTACACTGTGAAGCTGCGGCACCATGTCACACCCATGCAGTTCTCACCCTACCAGTACCCCTACCTGGCCCGATGGCTCTGGATTCTGCTCGGCGAACCCGACGCCGTGGAGATCACAATAAGGCCCTGCGAGCACCCCGGAGACCTCGAAAATATCACCCCAAAATAACTGAATTCTCTATAATAGAGAGAGGGTAGAAAAAATACTACCCCCCCTCTCTTATAGAACGGACAGATCAGATTCATAGCTACACAAAGCTAACGATTTCGTCCGAAAATCAGGAAAATCTGGAAAATGCCAGTGAAAAAATTCACAGCGAAAGGAGTAAAAATGAATGACATTTTTGTCACGCTTGGGGACTTCACGGTGGCCGAGAAAAACTACGGAATCTCCGGCAAACCCGTCCTCACTCCCCAAGTCGTTGATGCTCTCCTGCTGGTCGACGTCGCTCAGCAAATCTTCCATGATCGCTGGACCGTTTACCTCGGCATGCTCCACCAGTGGGCAGAGAGCAAGCACCATGCCAACCAAGACTCCGAGCCAATCAGCCGGAACGCGCGGCTCAACCTGACTGCAAAGTCACTCCGCGAAGCCAAGGCCGATATGCTCAGGGCTTGGGACAACCTCAAGAAAGCCATCAGCAAACCAAGAAAGCAGAGGTACTTCTAATGCCGAAATACGGATTCAAATGCCCCAACGGTCACGAGTTCGACCACCCCTACACGATGGGAGAGATCGTGCAGAAACCGTCTCCCCCCTGCCCGGAGTGTGGCGAATTCGCTCAACGTACCTTCCACTGCAACTGGCAGTTCGCCAACAAGCCCACGTGGTCGGAAGATTACAACGATGACCGCGACGCTCACAGGAGGATTTTCGGGTCATGAAACTCTGTCAAGGATGCCTGAACGTCGTCATCGAAGACGAAGAATCACTATGCGCAGCCTGCACAGACACAGCCGAGAAAATCGTATGGGCTGCAGAGGAGAATCAAGATGATAACTCACAATAACCTACTCACAATCACAGATGAGGACACGACCGCACGCCGGGTAGACATGCTCAAGGTCCTCATGTCGCACATCACCGTTCTTGAGCCGGATGGGGAGATATGGAGCGGTCTCGAATTCAAAGGCGTCCGTGTTGAGTGGAGTGTCTACGGCTACGCCCGTAACGAGTACGTCCTCTCATTCAGCACACGCCGCCTGCGTCGCTACAAGCGCTTCATGGTTGGTAAGGCAGTCCCTCTCAAGGAACTCAAGAAGAAGTTCGAGGAGGTTCTCAACGACTACTCCGACCGCTACGAGACCGAGTGTCTCCAGAGAGACGGGGTTAGTCTCATGCGCGAGGCCCTGGACCTCAAGAACGCGAGCTGTCACTACACCTATGGGGGCTACTTCAACATCCAGATCGACATCCCGCCCGACCTAGAGCTAGCTGCCAAGGTTGGAGACGCACTACGGGAGCTGATTCAATGAACACTCTCCAGATTCTATTCCAAGACAAGAGACACTTCATACTCGGCGCGCCGGATGGAACCACCCTCACCGTCACCCACGACACAGCCCGTCGCCTGAACAGCTTTGTGCCTCTCGACCCAGCAAGCCGGGTGCACGTAGTGCCGTGGTATCACGACTACTGGCGTGTGCTCAAAGGTCCCGATCTCAAGGCCATGTCGGTGAACGACTCTCCCCCCGCCACGGTCACCTATGACACATATGAGGTCAAGATGGAGCTGTTCAGATGTCCGGGGGGAATGCTGATCAAAGTAGGCTTTTGCCCGTTGGATGGCAAGTGGTACGTATCCACCAAGAAGCCGGAAAGGCCAAACATATGATAGTTACATGGACAACCCGGTATGCCTCGTTCTCTGAGCGTGGAGTGCACATGATCATCGTGCCGGACACCTTCACGGCGTTCACCCAGGACGGTCAGGTCACCTTCATACGAGAGGACGAGGACTACCAAGTCAAGCAGGACGATCTGCAGATGGAGTTTGAACACACCCCGTATGGCAACTACATACTCAAGGAGGTCCGCGTTGAGAACAGTGAAGAACCTATCGAGGAAGCTGACGGAGTGCCGGGAGAAGGACCACCCGAACAAGTGGAAGACGGAAACGGGTAGGCTGTGGTGCCCCATGTGCGGTAAGTACGTCGACGGAGGTTCGGATGAAAGTTAAAGAGGGGCTCCTGTTCAACATCATACCCTACAAGCGTACCGAGATCGCCGACCATGAGGGCTGCCCGATACTCATAAAATACATCTTCTGGCCCCTCGAGGGGAGCAGGGCAACCACCGTTGTAGTCACCCATGCAGCCACCGGGTTGCACGGCGACTATATATGGCACACCGAGGTGAGCTGGTCGGGCCTACACAAGACAACTACAGCAAACGCTATTCGTATGGGCGAGGCTATGGCCCTCGTAGTCCAGAGCGCCCAAATCGAGATAGCCTTGAAGGAGAGCAATGCGACCGTACAGGAAACTGATGCAGCCGCTGTGGGACAGGATGGTCCTGAAAGCGGAACAGAACGATCACAAGAAGTATGAGATCACGCCCCTACGTGTGCTTATATCAATGCTGTGCGCTGAGGTTGCTGAACTCTGCGACTCACTCAAGGGCTTGCCTGACCCGGAAGCTGTTTGGCGAGAAGCTGCTGACGTGGCCAACTTCGCCTGGATGGTAGCCGAGAAGGGCGCAGGACCCGCCCCTGAATCCTGGCTGTGGTACAAGGAAGCTATGCAGAGCGTAGTCGACCAGTGCTGGGACGGGACGTACTGCTCACTCTGTGGTACGTACAAACATAAATCATGGTGCCCCGTAGGGGAGTACCTAGAAAGGAATAGAAATGCAGGACAACAAGATACCGGGAATGCCGAACTTCCAAGTAGCGGACCCGAGACTGACAGCGGTAGCTGACCTGGCGGTTTACGCCGCCGAGTTGGCCAACCACGCCTGCCGAATCATGATCAAGTCCGGCCAGGTAAAAATGTCTGACTCAGATGGGCAGCGCCTGATCGCCTTGGCCAAATCCATCCAGCAGAAGGTGGCCACCGTGGGCCAGTTCTTCGGGGCACGCATCCCAATCTTCAACCCCCAGGACAGAATCACTCCACCGAGGAGCTAATCATGAGAGGAGCCGCGTACACACCAGCCAACACAGTTGGCACACGTCCCGCTCATCCATGGGAGCAGTGTAGGGAGCAGTCCGACATGTATTGTCATGACTTGCGCATACACCTACCCATGTGGTGTCGTCCATGGGAGTCGGAGCAGTGCCCGAAAGGGTTCAGGCCTATGATTCCCTACCCCGATCGCTTCAAGGTGCCCAAGAAGATCACCCTTCACCTCGGCATTTGGTCTACGGATTCGTTTAGCATGGCTGTGCATATGGCCAAGCTGTACTTCCTGGACGAACAGCTCATAATCCACAACTGCCAGCGCCCCCATTGCCAATGGGAGAAGGGCTACCCAGGTGAGACTGGAGAGTATGGACTTCCTCCTGCGCTTCGGGTGGCTGTGCGCTTGAACAACTTCTCCAACTACTACTATTTTTGGGTGAAGCGCGAGCGTACTACGCGAGACATAATAGAGGACATGTGGAAGGACATGCCGGACAAGATGACAGCTATGTGTCAGGCGTGGAAAAACTGGACATTCATTGAGACACCGAAGGGAGAAAGATGAAAGATTTGAAGGCCTCACTGCAGGCCATCAGGCAACTCGACACCGCCATAGACTTCAATAACAACAAGGTAGCCGAGCACACCGCCGCCCGAGACAAGTGCATTGACTCGCGCCTCGAGGAACGGAACGCTATCCTCCACTGGTTCAGGGATACCCATGGCATCGACCTGTTCTCCCTAACCAGCTTCGAGATCAACAAGATGATTGCCGCTATGTGCGTCGCTGTGGGGGTGGAATGATGGGTGGAATCAGAAGTCAGACAGAACTGACAGCCGTTGTAGCCATCGAGACCCTCTGCCGTGAGTGTTTTGAAACTGCACGCTCAAAAGGCTGGTGGGACGACTTACTCAACATCCCTGAGAAGATCGCCCTCATGCATTCAGAACTGTCCGAGGCTCTCGAGGACTATCGAGAAGGACGCATGGGGACCAGGCTACGCTACGACAGCACCGTCTCTCCCGTAATTGAGGAAAAGCCCGAGGGATTCTGGACAGAGCTAGCTGACGTCCTAATCCGTATCTTCGACTTTGCCGGACACCACGATGGGGGCGAAGCTCTGGCCGACGCACTGGTGCTCAAGATGCGCTTCAACGCAACCAGACCATACAGACACGGAGGTAAGAAAGCATGATACCATTCACACTACAAGGCTACGAAGACAAGCAACGCTTCAACATTGAAACGATCGTCTGCGCGTGTGGGTACACTGGCAAACCCAGGTCTCCTGTATCAGCGCGACGCGCTGTTGCCGGGGAGAGGGCCCTCGCCTCATGCCCCGAATGTACACGGCAGTATCAGGTGCGTGTAGATGGCAAATAGTACCACAGTACGCCGCCAAGTCGCCATTCCAGAAGTTCGGCAGGAAGAACTCAAGATCAAGAACATGGTTGTGACCGTGGCCGGGGAGAACACCGTGATCATCAACGTAGGTAGACCGAACACGGTAATCCGAGCCATGGCCAACACGATCGGCCACCTGATACACCGCCTACTGGCACGGGGGGAACCTCGAGAGGAAATACTCAGCCTAATGCGTGGGGTAGGAGATCACGGCAGGAAGCCCGATGGCACAGCTCCAGGGCATTCTATTGCAGGGATTGTGGACGCTATGGCTATCGGCCTGCAAGAAGGCTGGGACAGTTTGGAGGAATAGATGGACTATGGATTAAGACGAAAGGGCTGGTTTCCGGCGGCTCGACGGTTCTACGAGGAGATCGGAGAGGTATCCAACTTCCCCATCGCCTACGTGTACGCAATGTTCCTTGCGATTTCCGGCCACCTGATAGGTAGAAACTGCTGGTTTTGGTATGGGCGAGACCTGTACCCGAATCACTACATCTGCTTGGTTGGCCCTAGCGGAACCAGTCGCAAGAGCACGGCGATGTCGCTGGGAGACCGCGCTGTGAAAAGCGCCCTCGGAGACGAGTGGCTCCCCCCGCTGCGCCAGATCACAACATCTCCGGGCCTGCTGCTGCACATGCAGAATACAGGCGGTCACACGATGGTGGTGCTGGACGAGATTGCCTCAGTGCTGACCAAGTCCAAGCGGCAAGACTTTGCTGCCGACTTGATAGCCCGACTGGTAGAGCTGTACGACTGTCCTAACTTCGCAGGGACCCATACACGCAAGGACCCTATCGAAGTGGACGAGCCGTTCCTCACATTCGTGTCGGGCAGTACAACCGACTGGCTCAGGCGCTCGCTCACAACAAGCGACCTGATGGCCGGGTTCGGCAACCGAATGTCATTCGTGCTGGGCACACCGCGCAAAGCTCACTCGCTGCCTCGGCGCATGCCGACCACTATCAAGGTAGGCTGGGACCGTCTGCTCAAGTTCAAAGGCGAGATACGCATGAGCGATGCTGCGTTCGATGTGTGGGACGACTTCTATACGAAGTTCGAGAAGTTCCTGAACAACCCACACAACACTCCGTTCGTGCGCGTCATGTCCGAGCGCATACCTGAGAAGATACTCAAGGCCGCCATAGTTGCGAGTGTGTGGGCTCAGACACGATTGATCGACGACATTATCATGGAAGGTTCCGTAGATTGGGGGAGATACTTGCATAATTGCGTGAAGGAAGTCGCGCCATCCTTTGAGGAGACCGAGCGCCAGCTCATGGCGTTCCTCCACTCCAAAGGCGGTGAGGCTACAAAGCAGGATATAGACACAGAGTTTGGGCATCGCATTGCGTCTCGCAAGCTACGTGATGCGATCGACCAGCTACAGTGGCTGGGCCTAATTCACAAGCCGGATGGAAACATCATATCGGTAAAAGAGGATTGACAATGCGGACGGTTTCAGCTATAATAAAAGATAAGAAAGGGGGAATCCATGCGAAGGTAAAGCGTCGTATGCTTCCGATTCTGTTCACCGGGCTGCTGGCCCTTGTCGCTGGTGCTGCGCTAGCGTATGTGGCTCTCAACATTCCAGTGGACATAGAGACGAAGGAAGCGCTTTTCTGTGACAGTGGGTGTACGATGGCATTCAGCCTCTACCCATTACAGGAAGAAACCCTCACCGCAGTGATTAGGAACGACGGCCCCGTTGCACTGGACGCGGACATACTGCTCACCTGTTCACCCGATACGAACGACCTGAGTGTCACTATCACGAACAAGTTGACAGTCCCACCAACTTCCACCGCACCGCTACCAGTGACGGTCCAGATGAAAAAGAATGGAGCGCCGCAGACCTATAGCTGCAATCTCACAGTCGATCGTTAGGCAAGAAAATCTATACGGAGGTTCAATCTAATGCCATTAGTAGGACGATCAGATCAAGCAACCAAGGGTGGTTCAAGGTACAATATCACCAAGTTCTCCGCTGTGTTCGCCGGAGTCGAGGGCGACATCAAAGGCCGCTACGGAGTCCAGTTCCGCAACGACTACATCGACGTGGAGCCCCTGGAGTTCGTCGAGGCGCAGGTCCTTGATAATGGGAAACTGCCTGAGTACATCAAGCAGAACAGTGGGGACAACTCCATTCAGATTCTCCAGTTGAGGAACTGGGAAGAGTTTGCCAAGAAGAACGGCTGGAAAGACGACGGTGTCGCCTCGGTGCGTGACTGGCTCGAGGAAAGCCAGCGCCGGATAGTCTTCCAACTCGTCGAGCACCAATTCCTCGATGACAACGGCAAGCCCAGCGTGGACGAGGACGGCAACGAGCTGTCCCCCGGCAAGTTCTACGGCATTGCCAGCTTCGAGAAGGGCGCCGACACTGATACCTCAGACGACGAGCCAGAGGACGAATCCGAGGACGAGGTCCCTGAGATACCCGACCTGTTGTCAGCCAAGATCGTGAAGGTTGTCGCAGATGGTGCCTCAACGCGGGAACTCATTCGCCGCAACGCTCTCGACAGGCCCAAGGGCAAAGAGTTCGAGAAAGCGTACCCCGGCGGCCTCAAGGCCATGCTGGACAAACTCGTTGAGGACGGTCTCCTGACCGTGGCGAAGGGCAAGTTTGGGCTGCCCACTGCAGACGACGAGCCTGAGTCCTCGGCAAACGCAGACGACTTTTAGGTAGCAGGGGACAATTGATTCCCTATCTACGCGGGGAGTTCGGGTGGGTAGCGAGCGGTGATGGAGATTACGGTCTCCACACGGACGAGGCTTTTGCCGGACTCCCCATTGGGGCAGAGCAGGAAGACCTGTAGGTGTCTCGCCATAACTATCGGAGAGGTTGCTCCGGCGCACGTCGGACAGCAAAAAGAGAGCGAAATCTACGTTCACGAGCCACGGGTACGAGGGGTGCAACTCCCCTCCTGCTCCACCAAGACTGGAGGACACCGTGAAGAAATTCTATGCAGGTGGCGCCTGGGCAGACAGGGCTCGCGTCAACGCAATCATCAAGGAACTCAGCGCGGAAGGGTACGAATGCGTGCTCGACTGGACTGAGGACTCCCCGGACAGCGACAAGATCGTCGCTACCAACTTCAAGCGAATGGCCAACCGGGACATCGAGGCTATCGTTACAGCCGCACAGTTCGGCGTCTTCATACATGACGACAGCACACGCATTTATCGAGGCTCCTACTGCGAGCTAGGTGCTTGCCTTGCCAGAGGCATCCATTGCTTTGTGCTGATCGACCGAGACGGAGCCAACATGCGGAACGTGTTCCACCACCACGACCTCTGCCACGTTCTACACGCCGACCCCAACGTGTCGTTTGTGCACTTCATCCTGGCGCGCATCTCCCTAATCGAAGTCGAGGAATCGTGGCGCACAATCCCGGTGCCTGAACCGCAATGAAGTGCTACGAGAACCCACGAGTTGCCGATTGGGCCGTCAAACAGATCATTGAGAAGATGGCCAAAGGCGGGAACAGAACAGGGAAGCCACACGCAAGCGAAATCTATCAGTGCTTCCGGCGCACGTACCGTCACCGCAGTGGTGACCAGCGCACATATGGGCGCAAGGCAGTGCTGAGATTCGCAGCAGGTTTCGCAATGCAGGAGTGGTTCCTCGGGCCAGAAGCAGACGGCCAAGAGGCGTTCGGTGTGATCTTCTCCCCTGACCGAGTAGAGGGCAACCATGTCCTCGAGTTCAAGACTACTCGCTACTCATATCAGAAGAAGCGTCTCACCGACAGGGACAATGAGCCTCCCCCCGCTAGTCACCTGGGGGTAAACGTCGTCGATGTTGATTGGGAACCCGGCAAGTTCTCGCCTACGCGACTTGATTCGTGGGTTCTCAGGACAGGACTGTACTGTGCAGCCATAGGCACCAACCTGGCGCATGTGCTTGTGTTCTTCCTCTATGCCGATGATGTGAGGGCGTGGACCTTCGAGTACAGTAACGAAGATCTCGAGTGGCTCATGTACGATGCAACTAGGCGGGGGGAAGTTCTACAGGAGCACCTAGATTATGGAGTGCAGCCCGGTGTGGCAACAAGGCTAGGTGATTGGGAGTGCGGCTTCTGTCCGTACCTACAGGATTGCCTGCCTGAACTCAAGAAGGATGGTTACAAGGAGGACTGATGGAAGTTCTGATTAAGTGTCCAAGCTGTAACGAGTACATTATAGGCGCTGTTTGTGTGAAGTGCGGTAAGCTGTGTGGTAGGCATATAGGCGCTACGTTCGTGCACTCGGGCGGCGCCCACGTGAAGTTGTTCCTCTGTACTGAGTGTAATGCCCAGGTGCAAATTGAGCAGTACAGGGAGCGAGAGACTTGGCCAAAGGAAGTTAAAGATAAGGAGATCACATATGCCAACACCTACTAAAACAGAGGAAAGCCCGTTCACTAGCTTGGACGAGGCACTCAACAGAGAAGTGATACTGATGGGTGGGGGACCCGGCGATGGCAAAACCTACAGCGTCGCCAAGATCATCGAGGAGTGTGAGGAGACCGGGCATCAGGTCGTAGTGATCGACCGAGACCGGGGGCTGGCCAAAGTCGTATATGACGTTATGGGCCGAACTCCCGACTGCCTACACTACGCGATCTGTGACAAGTGGGAGAAGGTGAACCAGGCCGTTGACTTTGCGTTCAAGAACCTGGGCCCCGGCGACTGGCTGGTGTTCGAGATGATCGGTGCGATGTGGGACTTCGCTCAAACAGAGTACAGCCGCAAGGTGTACGGAGATCTCACCGAGCACATGCTGAACCTTCGTGCGGAAGCACAGCAGGTCATACGCAATGCGGGGCTGGACCCGAAGTCCAAAGACGCCCGGAAGAAAGTGGCTGAGAAGGTCGGATTCGGTGGGCTTGATGGCCGCCAAGACTGGTCGTTTATTAAGCGCATGCATAATGACGACGTGTTTATTAAAGCCATCGTAGAGGGTGACTTTAATATCCTCTCCACCACGAGCATGACTCCCGTGGCCAAAGATGAGGCCGAGAAGTACCCGCTGTGGGTGACGCTTGGTCGCAGGCCTACCGGGGAAAAGGAACAGCCTCACCGCCATGACACCCTTGTGGTGGTCGAGAAGAAAGGCAACAAGTACGTCTGGCGCACCGACTTGGGCGCGCGTGAGGGTAAAGATCGCGGAGGCCGTAAGCTGGTACGCGACGTGGACTTCACGGACATAGGTTTCTGGCGGTCCTATCGGGACTACCATAATCTTGAGAGTGTACCCTCAAAACAGGAGGACTCGGATGATGACGAGTATTAAACGCAAGGTTCGCATTTGGTGGCTCCGCTGGTGCAACTGGTTTCGTGAGGGATGGGACCCACAGCCGAAGACTGTGCTCCAGATTCACTACGAGGCCCTGCGCCGGATAGCCGAGCTGCGTGAGGAATGCCGAACACTGCAGCCGGAGGAAAACAGACTATGGTTCAATCTAAAACTGCGCGAGATCAGTCGAATCCTATCAAGGTCGATGTCAGAGAGCGCCTTGAAGTCGAGGATTGGCTCAAGCGAGAGGGTTACCCGACGAGCGTTGAGACGCTTCAGGTCGGGGATTATGCCTGGTATTCTCCAGACCGCTCTGAAGTCATCCTCGTCACACGCAAAGCGGCAGACTTCTTCGAGAGCCTGACAAGCGGTCACCTACAAGACGAGATCAAACGATGCATCCAATTCATAACCGCATACGGTCTTGGCAGACTATTCTTCTTGCAGGAAGGTTTGTGGGCCGGAGCCGACTTCAAGACTGGTGGGCTGGGCTACTTCGAGCGTGCGGGAAACGAGTGGTTCCGGCGCAAGAGGGACTTCCGAGGTACGATCAAGAGTCACTTTGGTGTCCAGGCAAGCTGCTCATCTGTGGGAGTTCATGTTCTACAGACTGGCTCCCCCGTAGAGTCTGGCATGATGATTGGCCTGCTCTACGATCGCACAATGGATGGCTGGCCAACGAAGTTGACTCAAGGTCTGCCGAAGCCGTTGTTGAGATGGTCTACCGACGACGAACAGAACGAGAAGATCACCCGGCTTATGGCCTTGTGGCCCCGAGTGCCTGAGCGTGTCCTGCTCCGCATCCTCCACGATAACGGGGGGAGCCTACGGAAGACGCTGATGAAGATGATGCAGGACCCCGACAGCTTTGCGGAGTACAAGGGTATAGGCGCGAAACTTATCAAGAATTTGAAAGAGGTGCTACAATGAAACCCGCAACGCTATCGGACAATCAACAGGATTCGGTCGAGGAAGTGCTGCGTAAGAACTTCCCCCACGGCCACAGTGAATTCATACCCCTGATGATGCGCTTGCTCGACCTGCACAGTCGCAAGAACAAAGACTACGCAGGCGGCGGCAATCCTCTCGGGAACTTCCATAGAGTGGCCAACCTGCTGTCTCAGTATCCCAACCTCGACCCGAGTGACCCGCGTGTGGTTGCCCTCACCTACGCCTTCAAGCAGATCGACGCGGTGATGTGGCTGCTGTGTACGAACCGGGATGGAGAGGTAGAGGGAATATCCGACCGTCTACAGGACATAGCTGTGTACTGCATGCTGGCTATGATTCTGGACGGGGAGAGGAAAAGCGATGAACTTGGGGCGTGAGTTCCCACACGATCAGAGGTACATAGGTAAGCCCTGCATCCATTGCGGGTCCAAGAACACCTACGCGGAGATATACCCGCACTCGATCGAGGGGAGCTGCCTGTCCTGCCACAAGCCAAACCCGGTGCCGGACAGTATCGTGTTGAAGTGGGGAGTCGGAAAGGAAGTAAAGCAATGCCAGCCTACACAGAAGAACAGATTGTAGAGAAAACGAAGGACCTAGACTCCTTCGCACATACGCTCCGCACCTGCCGCCGCTGCACAATGCGACGGCGTTGCCGCTTCCCCGTACCCGGCTCAGGCTTGGCTCCGTCCGACGTCATGGTGGTAGGGCAGGCTCCCGGCTGGCAAGAGGATAAGGAAGGCATCCCATTCATAGAGCAGGCCGGGGAGTTCCTCTCCACCTGTCTCAACCGCGCGGGGCTGGACTGGACCAAGGTGTACTTCACAAACGCCTGCAAATGCTACCCAGGACGGAGACGTGGTGGTGACAACGCGCCCGACAAAGACAGCCTGGAGGCCTGTGAGGTGTGGCTCCGGCGCGAGATAGAGCTGGTGCAGCCAAAGGTCTTGGTAGCCATAGGCGCAATATCCATGAAGCACCTGGGCGTCAAGGGCGGTGGCATCAACATCAACAACGGCAAGGTGTGTGAGAGCAGCATATACGACCTTCCAGTCATACCGCTCCTTCACCCTGCTGGACTGATGCGTCCGGGTAACTCACGTGAGACGCCCAAGTTCGTGACAGGCATCAACGCCATCAACACCTTCCTGTCCGGCGGCATCACTCCCCCCGCCTATGCAGAAACTGCTAGGGGGCTGACGTTTGATGATACGTTCGGGCTGGACATTGAGACTGAGGGATGGGAAGAAGGCCGCCACGATATATGGTGCACGGGTGTGGCTAACGGTGAAGTTCGTACTGCACAGCGCGAGCATAAGGATTGGCAGACTACAATCTCTCCCGACGCTACTCCTGTGTGCCACAACGCTGTGTTCGACCTTGACCACCTCGGTCGAGCGGGAATTGAGTTCGATGACTTCCACGACACCATCCTAGAAGCACACATGCTGGGCCACAAACCGCTTGGCTTGAAGGCTCTCACGCCTGTATTTACAGGCAACCAACTGCGTGATTTCAAGGACGTCTCGACACGCGGGGGGAGGAACAAGAAGCTGACCTACGAAGATGTGAAGGACGAGATGTTGGACTACTGTAGTCTGGATGCGTGGGCGACGTGGCAGCTTCACCAGATGTTCTACCCTGAGTTGGAGAAGCATCCGAAGTGGCTGGAGTTCTACGAGAAAGAGAAGAAGATCAGCCGCGCGATAATACAGATGCAGCGTACCGGGCTCCCCATTAGTCAGAGTAGGCTGGATACTATGCGCGATAGTGTGATCGAACGCGCCGGAGAGCTGGAGGAACAGCTCCATAGTATGGGCGTGACTCACCCAGGCGACAACGATTACATCGGGCGCAAGTTCTGGCACGGTAAATCGAAAATCGAGCACACCAAGACAGGTAGGTTCTCAACGCGCGAGGCGCACCTGATGGAAAACCGAGGGCCCGATGATGATTGGGTGGAGCTTCTTATAGAGTGGCGCAAGCTGATGAAGTTCCTCTCCACCTACATCGAAGCATACCGGGGACAGGACTTCGTGCATCCGTCGTTCAATCAGACAGGCACACAGACTTGGCGCTGGTCCTGCTCGAACCCCAACTTCCAGAACGTGCCCAAGTCTACGGCTGTTGGTATCTACCAGTTGTTCGTCGCGCCGGAAGGATACATGTTCGTCAGCTTCGACTACTCCCAGGTGGAGTTGCGCGCGCTGGCGATAGCGTGTCAGGACCCGGTGATGCTCGAGGTGTACCGCTCAGGCGGTGACATACACGATGAAACCATGAGGGCATGCGGCTTTGATTTGGCTCACCCTGAGAACCTAGACCTTGCTCGACGTCTGGCTAAGATCATCAACTTCGGCATCATATACGGTATGACTCCCTACGGTGCCGCTCCGAAGTTGGGCGTTGACGAAGCAGCCGCCGCAGAGTTCATAGGTAACCTGTACAACAGGTTCAAGAACATCGAGCCATGGCAGCAGAAACAGATCGAGCACGCTCTCGAACACGGCTACGTTGAGAGTCCTAGCGGTCGTCCGCTATGGGTGCCCAACATGTCTGTGAGTGAAGGCACGCTCTACCACAGAGGCACGAAGCAGTGCCAGAACTTCCCCATACAGTGTGAGGGGATAGAGGTCGTGAAGACAGGTATGCTCCAGGCGAAGGATGCCCTTCCCTACTTGGTGTGCCAGGTCCACGACGAACTTCTGTATCTTGTGCCAGAGGCACAGGCGCAGGAGATATACGACTACCTTGCGAAGGCGCTGATCGTGAAGGATGATATAGACTACACGGTTGAGGGAGCGATCGGCAAAACGTGGGGTGACATAAAACACATACCAGATGATCTATTTGACGAGGAGGAAGAATGAGATTCGAGCTAGCCAAAGTCAAGCATATCCGAGAGTCCGCTGTTCCATGGTCTGATCGTGGACTGCTGCTCAGCATAGGCGATTTTCATAGTGATGATAAGGCCTGTGCAGTCGACCGCATGAAGCGGGACATAGATCGCGCCTTGACATACGAGGCGAAGACCGGGAACTTCGTTAGGTTCCTGAATATGGGGGATAACGTCGACGTCATGTCGCCATCCAACCGCCGGAACCTCAAGGCCATCAAGCTGTACGATTCCGTGCATGATGTGTTCGAGGAAGCCTGTGCGCAGTCCGTGGAGAAGCTGCAGAAAATATTGGAGCCAACTAAGGGCAAGTGGGTAGGTATGGTGCAGGGCCACCACTACTACGAGTTCAGCGATGGGACCACGTCGGACACGAGACTGGCGCAGTTCCTGGGTTGCCCGTTCCTCGGTGACTGTGGCATCGTTCGCCTGCAGTTCAAAGATGAAGGGGGCCGGACTCGAGGGGAGCATGACATATGGTGCCACCACGGAACAGGCGGCGGGAAGCTGCCCACCTCTCCAGGGAACATCCTGTACCACGTCTCTGCTGCTTTCGATGCGGACTCGTTCCTGATCGGGCACCAACACAAGCTGTTCACCGCTCCGTATGACCGTGTGTATGTCACGCGCAAACGACCGTACCGGGTTCGCCACCGCAAGATTCAGTTGGGCTCCGCAGGTGGATACCTTCGGGCTTACCAGTTGGACAGTCAACGCCAGGGGCGAGCGCAGGGCGGCTATGTCGAGAAGGCGGTGTTCAACCCGACAACCATGGGACCTCTCAAGATGTGGTTCGAGTGCTTCACCGATAGGGGTGACCGAGTCATAGAGAGGACGATGGAAGTATGACACACATTTACATCGACGGCTCATGGTCAGGAAAATCGAAGTGTGGTGGATGGGCAGTGCGCGTAGACAGCCCCGGTGTCCGTGATCACCGAGGTGAGATCGCCCCGATGTACAAGATCGGGCACATCTGCGGCGAAACATCGCAGTACATGGAGGTCTTTGCTTTGAAGGAAGCGCTCAAAATTTTGCACGCAGGGCAAAACGTGACTCTCCATACCGACTCGAAGTATATCGAAGGAATGCTAACTAGGGGTTGGGCTGCCAGGGCTCATCCTGGGCTATGGTCCACGATCCGTCAACTGCTCGATCGGTTAAGTCTGAGTCTCACGGTGATACATCACGAGCGAAATAGTACCGACGAGATGGAAGATATTGACAATCGAGCGAACATCGGGAGGAAGCATCAGGACCTGCACAAGTGGTTTCAAGAGAACGTGAAAAAGGGGGGTTGACAAATCCCTAGTTCCATGTTACTATAATAGTAAGCGGGGGGAAATGGGAGCCGAGCCAATGACTAAGTCGTTGACCTAGTGACCCGGCTCCCCACGCAGATTACGATGGAGGGGTACGCCAACACCCGCTGGGGTGCCCCTCTTTACATATCAAGATCGGAGACGGTCCAATGAAAGCAGGAGAACTACTCAAGAAGGTCGCCTACGCAAACGTGCGTGAGAAGGGCCTTCTTTCTGTCTGTAGGCTAGACGGCAAGCGCTGGATAGTCGCACCACTCAAAGACGACTACGAACTATTCCAAGACGAAAACGAAGAAATCTACATTCGCGTCGACCAAGACGTAGTCAACCTATAGTCCTCATCGGGGTTCCTCCTTTTCGCGGCTTGGCAATCACCAAGCAAAAAGAAAGACCCCTCGGCTGTCGAACCGGGGGGCCTTTCGCTTTCTGGACCACCTCCTACATTTGACCGTAGAATAGCTGGTCCCCCTCGAGAGGGACATTTCCACTCGTGATCTCGAGCACGTTCTTCGGGAACTTGCAGCCCCATGCCATGTTATAGAAGCTGCCTATTATCCAATACAAAGAGCCGGAGAACTTACCGCATAGGATGATGTCTGCGTTGGCGGCGAATATCTGTCGAAGTTGCTGGCAACCCCAGCGTCGGCTTGCCGCACGCGAGAGGACCTTCCGTGCCACGGCGTTCACCTTGCTCACCCATCCCCTCCAGTCGTTTGTTTCCGATCGGTAACTTTCCACTTGAACTCCTTCCCTTAGATTTTCTGCGCAGTATGCCAAACACGCGGTGCGTGTGTTAGCTAAAGAGTCTGAGGATAGCCGCTACAGCCGACACTATCCCCCCGCCTATGAACGAGCCGAGCGCAAATAGCTTCTTGCCCGTGAGAGTTAAGCTGATTGTTGCGTGGGGTCTGTTCTCGATTTTGGAGGCGAGAAAGCCGAACAGCGTTAGAGTCAGATCTCGTTCGCTGGCGTGTAGTGTGCCTTCCCTGGCGACCCGGCCAGCGGCTTCCTCTATGGCGTCTTCAAGTTGAAAACTTCTCCCGTTGGCCATTACGTCACCATTGCCATCAGCGTCTCATGCGCGGCGGCAATATCTCCTTCCTCTGCGGCTCCTCCACCGCCCCCGGAACCCTCGAAGGCAAACCCCCACCCTACGTCGTCAGTAGATGCTGCTCCTGTCGGGTCAGCTTCTATGGTAAGTAGCTCACCGTCTGATACTGAATCGTTCAGCGCCGCACTGTTAGCGGTTTGATTGGCATCGCTCAGTGTGGCGACCACGTTGGAGTCCACCCCGTCGATGCGTACTGTGAATGCGTGTGAAGTGCCCACTCCTGGGGGAGTCTGTGCACGTACATACAGTTGTTTGATTGTACCGTCTGGAACACGTTGGCCGAGGTTAGATTCTGCGGCTTGCCATGCGCCTAGTTTGTTACCTGCGGCTGGGCTGTACTCATCAGCAGCATTGCTTGGCGGGTCTCCGCGTGTATTACCGAGCATCGGGGACTTGCCGGAGTCGGCTCCGTCGAGTGCGACGGTGACGCCGAACGAGTACCAGGGTGTGACAGCAGGGCCGTTCTGTGGCTGTACCAGCATACATATCAGGTCACCCTTCGAGAACGCCTGAGTGTTGACAACGTCGTTGCCGGAGACGTTGTCGGCCTGTATGGTGCAAGTGATGCTTGTGCTGCCGAAGTTCCGGCGCACTGTATATGCGTAAGCGTCGGGGAAGTTGCCTGGGTCGGCGTTCATCAGGACGTAGAGGTTCTTCACCGTACCCGCAACGGGCATGGGCGATAGGTAGCGTTCCTCCACGGTCGAGCCACCGCCACCCTCGTGCGAGTAGAAGGAACCCACTTTGGCGGTGCCCGTGCTGCCCTGAGAGCAACCACCGATCCAGTAGTCGTCTTCGGTGTCGGGGTCTTGTTCGATTGACCAGCTTGGGTAGGTAGCAGCAGCCCCGCCAGAGCCGACGCATCTGATCTCGATGTAGTCGCCAGGGGTTACGTCGACTGTGTTGGACGTGTCCTCACCCGTAGTCTCAGCGTTCGAGATAGTAACGGCAAGGGACTGAGCTACGTTGTTCTTCATAACTGTGAAGACGTAGGTTTCTCCGGCCCCAGGAGCAACAGTCAAGTTTACCTTGAGGTTCTGTAGCGTGGTATCATGGGGGCAGACAGCCATAGCCTCTCGGCCTTGCGTGCTCGTGGATACTCCACCGAACATGCCCAGGTAGACCGTACCTACGGATACGGCATTGTGACCGCCCCCAATTATTACTTGTGGAGTGCCAGCCATGGCGTCCCCCTAGACTGAGAATTCGATTCTGAATGTGAGCTGGACGTCGTAGAGCAGCAAACTGGCACCTGCAGCAACTATCGCGTCGGAACGGTTGGTCTCCTCTGAGCGGAAGTTGTAGGTCGCGTTACCGTCCACTTCACTCTTAACGTCCGCGCCTATGAGAGTAACGCCACCACGACCTGCGCTAGCTGCCGTGAGGAAGCCGTTCTGGTCGAACGTGAAGGCGACAATGTCATCCGTACCCCATGCACCTGAGGACTTCTTGACGCGCAACGTCTTCGAGGCTGCATTTATCTTGTTCTCGCCAGCCGAGCTATCCACAAACCTAGCGATGTGCAAGATGGGAATAGCCTTGAGAATAGTGGCTCCAGTGGGTATACCTGCTACTACCACATTTGGAAAGTCCAAGTCCGCAGCTACAGCCGGGACCGTGACAAGATCACCTATAACGCCAGGGCATATAGTAACACCATATCCAGTAGTGGGTATGCTACTGACGTCAGTAGGCTCTTGGATTGTGATTGTTCCGTCGAGTCCTCCCATGGTTCCTCCTAAACAGCTATCCAGTCGACGCCCTCAGTGTTTACACTGACGTCGATCTCGATAGCACGGGGATCGTTGATTGGCAGGGTTATAGACTCGCCAGCCGCCAGTCCGTCTGCCGGGTACTTCTTTGCGTCTGTCGTATTGTCAACGACGTAGACCACGCCACCGTTCGCGGCTTTGGCTCTGATCTGCACACTCGAGCAGTTAATCTCTCTGGTAGTCAGAGCTTCAGGCGTTCCAGCGACGGCGACTGTCTTCGAGTCAACAGCGATTGGGGTCGTTTCTACAGCCATTTCAGCCTCCTAAGTTTCATTATACCCTAATAGTCGTGATAATACACCTTTACTTTGCACGTCCTACCCCCGTCTCCCGTAGCTAACTTCGCACGTATGCGAGAATTTGCAGCTACGCGGGGGGACTGGACTGGTAGTGAGATAGAGCTTGACCAGACTCCTGAGCGCGAGAATGCTATGTTGCAGAGCCACGTGTCTGAGGCGCCATAGTAGAAGTCAATCTGATAATCGTCGTTCGCATCCGGCTCCGATACAAAGGCAAAGTGAATATCGAAGATGTCAGTGATGGTCGAAGCTGGAATGATCTCCGTCAAAGCCCCTTGCGTCCAGGCCGCCCCGCCATCGGCAAGTGTAACAGGGTCGGCTAAGGCTGGATAGACCTGGGACGGCTTGTGAGCATGATCTTCGAGAATCTCTAAGACGCTCTCGGTATACGCAGAAGAAAGTTTCTGCTGGCTCTCTATGTGTCCTCTCTGATTCACTTGCGCGCAAACTCCTCAAGCTCCTTGGCAGTCATAGATTGATACATCTTCAGGGCTGCTCCGTAGAGCGTGTGTACTTTTCGCTTCCCTCTCTTGACCGCCAGGGCTGCGCCTGCGGCCTTGCGCTGGTCCTCGCTTTTAGCTGGCATGTTACACCTCCACCAGTACCATACGGGCGGCATGCACAACATCCCCCCGCGCCTCGTCGTACATGTAGTGGAGGGACGGGAATCCCGCTTGTACTGTGCAGTTGTATGTGTTCCCCAGGTCATCTTCGACGACTATGAAGTACGAGGTAGTATCTCTGAGTCCCTCGAGGAACGTCATCTCTGTGTCGTTTTCCACGACGACTGTTGCGTCTATAGTCATCTTCTTTGGTGGCTTGAGTGCGCCCGTAAGCTGGAAGCTGAGCAAGTTCACTTTGTTGCTGCTGTTAGTGGTGTTGCCAGCGAACTTCAGCCGGACACGCTTGCCGGAGATAGGAGTGGACAGGGACAGTGAGTTGTGACCGTTGGTCTGGCAGATACCAGTGGCGCCGAACAGCGTCCAGCCCCCACCGTCGATCTCATAGTAACAGGTGACTTTCGTGTTGGCCTCACGCTCCAGATATACTTCCAACGTGTGCCATAGCTTATTCCATTGGGGGAGCCCCGCGTCGAAGTAAGGGGTGATCATCACCCAGTCTGCCTCGTATGGGCCCCAGTCTGCCTCGTCGACTTCGATGTAGTATATGCTAACCCCGGAAGCCCATATCAACCAGGGCTTCCCACTGGTCTCTTTGATCACTGACATACCGTTCGTTGCGCCAGAGAAATTACCTACAATTGGAGACCATGAGTATTGACCGCGCGAGACTTCAACACCCTTGTAGATGTAGGTCGTGGTCCCGCTGCGGAGTACCGATACATATACCGCATCCTGATCGAAGGCGATGTTCTTGATGTTGCCTATGGTGTCCAGCGCGCTGAACGGCCAGAACTCAGAGTCGCGGAATGGTCCACCTTGTCGCAGATCATACTCATTCTCGCCCACAGCTACAAGCTGTTGCAGGCGCCATGTCTGATCGCTGAACCACGCCTCTGACATAATCTGATCTGCCACAGAGTAGCTATCTGTGCTTGCCCGGTTGGCTAGCCTGTCATCCACGTCGAATACACGATCGTCCTCACCCAACATATAGAGCGTGCGCTCAGTACCTATGAACATGTAACCGTTCACGGTGAAAATGTTGTTGATCGTGTCCCCATCGTGACCTATCTGAATGCCTGCGGTCCAAGTAGGAGTGACAGGGTCAACGGAGCGCTGTATATAATTGTCGCTGTAGGTGGCTACAAGCTGAGAGCCATTGGCGTCAGACACCACGTGGAACCAGTCAGCCGTACCAGCAGGTACTGCTTTTTGCGTCATAACTGCGCCGTTCCAGTACCAGTAGTGAGTCGGGTTTCCGGGGTCGTTGGCGCTCACATACAAACTACCATCGTACACGACCATGTTGTTCGTAGTGCCACCACCAGGGACAGTCCAGTCTAGGTTCCAGGCGGCTCCTGTCCAGTGGTACAACTTCGTAATCGTCAGTACGTATATGTCGTCGTTGTACAGGATGAATTGCCTGGGGTTATCGCCCGTACTGGACATAGTTGTGACGTCGGGTCCGTGCAGGACCTTGCCGCGCACAGATGTATCTATGGCGTATCCGTCCTGATAGCGAGCACGGGCGGCCTTGTGGGTGAGTTCAGGATCGAACTCCTCCAGGCCGTGTCCCCACTGCCAGTCTGTCATATCGAACGTCAGCTTCTCGAACGGGTTTAGGCCGAGTGCAGTCTGCGCTCTAGTGGCGACGCGGGGGGAAGGTGGCCTCTCCTCAATAGTAAGGGCCCTCCTCCCGGCCTCGTCCACTGTCAGCAGGTCGAACGCTTGGCTAGTCGTGTTGTTCGTAAACTTGATGCCGCCGAAGTGGTTAGCCATTGCTCCCCCCGTTTACGTCCTATACCATGAGATGTCGTACTGTGGGTTCCTGAACCCGGAGAACCGTTGTGTGGCCGGGTAGCCCACAGGAGCGAACTTCATAAGTCGCTCGTTATAGTGGCCAGATGCGATGCCGAATCGGCGCTCGAACTCCTCCCTGAACGCGGGGAAGTCTGCAGCACCGCGTTGGCACCACAGCATGCCTGCGCGAGCAGCCACTATAAGTTCTTCCCCATCCGAGAGATCGGTAACGGCCATGGGGACGTGGCCAAACAGCCTGAGAGTCTTGCTGCCGGAGATTTCAGAGCGCAGCTTGAGGTAGGGTTTGGTGTCACTCTCCTTATATGTGACTTCCCAATCGAGTAGTTCGAGGCTATCTTCTGTCTCGCTGCTGCTCACAAGGTGGACCTGGCGCGGCCAGTTGTTTATCCATGAATGGGAGGATATATCATAGTGAAGTTGATCGGTGACCGTGGTGATCTCCTTGACTTCCTTCTTGAACAGAATGCCGGAGTTCAGCAACGTCAGTGCTTCGGTGATCATATCATCGCAGTCTGCGCCGGAGTAGAACCTGTGCACCTCGTATGGCTGGGCGCTGTCCACCTGTGCGGAGAAGGCGCGGAACACTAGCAGCTCACCTGTCTGGTGACTGAGCATCTGTATCCGACGTTCCTCATCTGAGCCGGAGCCAGTAACACCGCTCGGGAGCAGCAGGAAGCTGCGCTCCTTGAGAAACTCGTTTGGCCGCTCGTCGAGTAGCTTGGAGTCTTTGATGGAGTGTCCGTTAGCGTCACCGTTAGAGGTGAGTGTACTGTACCAGTAGTCACCCACATCGCGCTTCATTTGTCTGCGTGCTGAATCTGCTGTAGCCATTAGGCTCCTTCCGTGTCCCTGCGAGAGGGCTGCTTTGTCTGACTCTCATCGGGGATCATGGCGTTCTGGAACTCAGCGTCTACCCAGGCTGCAGGTGGAGTGGGTATGTTCGCAAGACGCTCTTGAACGCGCACCTTCAAACGATCAGCCAGCACAGTCAAGCGGTCAGCGTCACGTCTTGGTTGACCCAGGGCGCCACCCTCAAGAAGCTCCAAACCTGCTAGAGCGGAAGCAACATACAACTGTGCAGTGGACATACTGCCTGATGCTACAGCCTTGAGTCCGACAACGCGGAGCTTCCACCCGGTCGGGGGGAGAGGTCCAGTGACGTGAATCTTCGTGCCGTGCCAGTACCAGTCGGTATATGGAATCGCAGACTCGGTATCTCCGGGCGGCACAAGGTAGGCCTGTAGAGGCATGTTGTTGTGCCATCCGTATGCCGTGAGATCGTAGTCCATCTGATTGCCCACGATGGTTATGTCCTGTGGGTCAACATCGTGTATGAGGTCTACTCGAGACGAGCGGACTTGATCTATCGCAGCTTCCTTCTCGGCAGCCGAGAACAGATGGTTGACCTCGTAGGTGACACTTATGGCGATCTGGCCTGTATAGTTGGCGCGCATTGTGACAGTGCCAGCCGATTTACTGGCAGCGTAGCGCTCCTCACCATCGTATGTTCCTGATGTGATCAGAATGGTAGTGAAGTATTTCCGCACGAAGCCATCATCGTCATAGTTGCCGAGAGCTGTGTCTGTGACGGTGGACCCGTCTCCGGCCCCGGCAGCCGTGGTCGTGCCAGCTAGATAGTCTAGCAGGTCCTTGCTTACTTGCTGTCGTTCTGCGTCGCTTGCCATCTTACCAGTTCCCGTTCCACCGCGCTCGTACCTGCACACGCCAGTCAACCGCATTGGGTGTGACTTCGGCCAAGTCGAGTGTGGTTACGTTAGTTTGGTTCTGTTGTACGAGGCGGCCACTCTCAGAAGTCATAGCCCCCGATGGGAAGTCTACACCTAGCTGGAAGAATCCGTCTACTACAGCAGCACCACGTCGATGAATGAAATGAATGCGGAGTATTTGTCCCTCGGCAGCCGCACCAGCGGCATTACCGAATGTCCATTGGTTTTGCGCGGCCTGACTTATTCCCGTAACCGTGGGAGTTTCATCAACCCGCACCGACTGTAGGTCATAGTTGGCGCCAACATCAGAGTTGATCTGGAGTTCAATCTGTGCGGCATTAGCCGCGTCCATTACCTCTACGGTAATATCCAGCTCGTCCCAGGTCCCGGCTGTCCCAGGTATGGTTACAGTTGTGGAGCCTACGTTGGTGTCCTGCTCGTCAACGACTGTCAACCACTCACCAGTGTTGGGGCGGCTCATTACCAGCGGCGAGACATATATGTGCCTCTGTGCAGCGATCGTACCTCGTGCGTGAAATATCCTTTGGCAGTTGGTTGCGGCTACGGGTAGGTTCGTGGTGTGCGTCGCTACCAGCACGCCATCGAGGTAGAACAGGCAGACGCCTGGGAGCCAGATGTACTTGCAGTGTAGCTTTGCGGACATGGCACCAGCCGCGCCTATAGCTGTGCGTGTGCGAGCAGCGCCGGAGCCGTTGACAGCATACATCTGGTTGCCGTTCTGCTCAAAGCCCACGTGGACTTGGTTGGTCGTGCCAAAGTAGTCGTTGGTGTTGCAGTAGCCGCCGAAGAAGGTGATCGTTCCCCCCGCGTTGGCGTCGCGCTTGATGTAGAATTCCATGGAGTGATAGGCCATATCGCCTATGTCGTTGACTGTCTCGTAGGCGTACTTGTCGTCGTTTATGAGGCGCACGTCGAAGTCTAGGTTGCCGGACTCCCACGTAATCGAGCCCGTACCTGGGGTGTCCTCGAACGTAAACCAGTTGCTACCGGGCCCCGACGTAGCAAAGTCTGCGGCATCATAACCGTCAACCTTGTCGGCGTCAAAGCCTATACCTGTGGCATCTATGTTGTGGGCGAGTTTGTCTACGGTTATCGCATCATCTGCGACCTTGGCTGTGGAGACGGAGCCATCAGCATGATCAATGACCCCGCCTCCATCTTCTTTGTTCGACAGCGTAGAGTGGTCTGTCCCGACCTCTGCTTTGTTGGTCGGTATGAACCAGCTTCGCCCAGGTGAGTGTGATGTCACCATGGGTTCACCTCTTACGCAGCGTGTGTGATGGCCCCACTGGCCGTAAGCAGCCCTGTCGGCAACACGCAGACAAGGTAGTTGGTCAGTGCGCCAGCTTCCTCAAGGTCGAGGTCAGCATCACCGTCAGACTCGGACACAAGCAGGCCAGCCACGTTGGCCGTCCACTCGATCAGAAGACCGTCGGTCCCGATGGATGTGCCCACCGATGGGGCAGTACCGATAGCATCTCCATTCGCATCAGCGGACAGGTAGCACAGCACGGCAGAACGTACTGCCATGTCAGAGCCAGCCGCATCTTTGAACTGCAGGGCCACGTTAATTACGTTGGCGGCCTCGGCGCCCACCACGAACGAAATCGAGGCGAGCTGTCCATCGGTAAGGTTGAGTTCAGCAACCGTAGCCGTAATCCCGTCAAGGGCGTTCAGCTCAGCGGCTGTCGACGTAACCTGGGTACTGCCAATATAGAAGGCAGTCACATCCAGATAGTCGATGACCTTGTTCTTGTTCGGGATGATGGCCTTTTCCCCGGTAACCGTACCGGGAGTAATGTCATAGAGTGATCGTGTTCCGTTAGGCATTCAGTTCCTCCTTACGCAGCATGCGTGATCGCGCCAGAGATAGTCAACGAGCCGTTCGGTAGAACGAGCACGAGGTAGTTAGTCAGCGCGCCAGCCTCTTCCAAGTTTACGTCGATGTCACCGTCGGCCTCGGATATTACGAGTCCGGCGACGTTGGCAGTCCACTCAATGAGCAAACCATCCGTGCCAATGGAAGTCCCCACAGAGGGGGCAGTACCGATTGTCATTCCAGCCGAGTCAGCGGCCAGATACCAAAGAAGGGCCGCAGCTTCCGTCATGTCTTTGCCGTCGATGTTCTTGAGTTGAACGGCTACGTTGATGATGTTTGCGGCCTCTGTCCCAACTGTGAAGGATGCTGAGTTGACTTTGTTGTCAAGGTAACCGAGCACCTTCGATTCGATAGGTCCCATTTCTTCTCCTTCCCGAGTTCAGGAGCGGGGGGAAGGCCTTGCTCCGTGGACTAGCCCTCGGACTACCGCACGACTTGGCTCTCCCCCCGCAGGATACTTATTCAGTTGTCTTAGGCGTCGACCTTCGCGTGTTCAGAACGCTCCAGCCACACCTGCACCGCGCCGAAGTTCACTCCCCCGCCACCGTCAGTCACGTTGAGGTTGACAGTGAGGGCAGTTGCGTCCGACTTGGTGGGCGGCAACGGGAGGATAAGCAGGAACGGGAACGTGGTGTTGTCGTCAATGTCGTCCGTATGCGTTACCTCGATCTTGTCGCCGGAGGTGGTGATCTTGGCAGTCACCTTGAGCGTGTCCCCGGTGCTTGCCTGCGGGACGAGGACGTAGACGCCCAAGTTTGCCACATGGGGACTACCCTTGGTCAGAGTCGCGGTGACGTTCTCGTCAATGGTGAGGTTACCGTCAGTCGAAGCCCTGAGCATGGTAGTCGTGGATGCATCTCTAGGTCCGGGCATGTCTACTCCTTTCTATGAGCCTATCGCTTGCACGCCATAGAGGCGCCCAGCGGCTCGAGAATCCCACAGTGCCAGTCCTACTGGCCACTCGAAGACGACGCGGTGGGTAACGCCATCGTCAGTTATGTCGTCGAACAAGCGCTTCGGAGCGTGCATCTGGATACCAGTTACGGCCTTCTCGCTCAGCACTACAGGGTAGTAGCTGGTCTCGTTGGTCCCGGTTCCTTCCGCAGCACCTATGATCGCTGTCGACTGGTCGCCCTTGGTGCCCATATACATGAGCGGTATGCCCTTATAGGAGTCAACAGCGCGGTCAAAGGCGTCGCGCGTGACGTCCAACAGGCCCTCGCGTCGGGCTACGCGAATCAGGTTCCAGAGTCCCTCTTTCGAGGTGCAGATCACATCGGCGGTCTGGCCGCGCAGGTTCCACAGGCACTCGTCGAGCTTGTCGAGGAATGTCTGGCGGTTAGCGCTTGAGGCCGCGACGTTCAGGGGAGACCCGGCGTCTATATAGGCAGGGTTGGCCGAAGTCAACCGTGTCTTCAATCCGTCGAATCCCTTGGGGTCCGTGGTTCGGTCACCATTGATGAAATACTGGTGGAAGGTGAACATGAACCGTTTGGCTTGCAGGACTAGGTTCTGTGCATACGCATCTATCTCGCGCTGGCCGGGGAGTTTCAGGGCGCGGTCAATGTCGATCTTGCCCCCCAAGAGGTAGATACCTTCCTGAGCCTCTTGGAAGGAATCGGACGTCTCGCTATAGGACTCGCCTATATCCCTGAAGGTCGCATCGGTTACGCTTGTGTTCTTCCACGTCTTGAGCCAGAAGCTGTCGACGTCCATGAACGGCATGCGCTGCATGAGCTGGGACTGTATGGCCCAGTCGAGGATTATCCCCGCTATGACCTTGTCCTTCATGCCCTTTGAAGCAGTTATCAGGTCCATCCGTTAATTCCTTTCGTGGTTTACTGGTCCATCCCTCGGATAGGCGTCCACTTCTGACTCTTGATGATGTCTTCGGGACGCATCTTCGTGATGTCCGTTTCATTACCAGCACTGCGACTCATATCAACGGGAGGAGCCTTATCCCCTTCGTCATCGTCCCCAGTTGAGTCGTCCTTATCTCCAGTCTGGCCGGACTGGTCCGCAGGTGGAGTGGCCGCTCCCCCTTTGGCTTGGGCGACTACGGACTTGGCGAAGTTAGGCAGGTCGTTCCAATCGACTTTGTCGGGGTCTATCCCGACTTCTCGTAGAGCCGAGGCGATCTGTTCTTTGGCTACTGCAGCTTGGTCACTCGAGTCAGTAGGAGCCTGAGAAGGTGTTTGGGAGGGCGTCACCGCCGGAGCGTTCTGCCTCTCCAACACTCGCTTCAGAAGGTATTCCTGCCGTTCCTCTGAGGACATGCCTGTCAGGAGCCGCTGCTCAAAATCATCTCGCTCCCGCCGAAGGCGTTCAGTCTCGGTTTCCGCATCCTTCTTCACCTGTGCGACTTGACGGTCAGCTTGACTTTGGAATTTGTTCCAAACGTCTGTCGCCCCAGCCTTTGCGGCTGCCGCTACCAACTCCTTCATCTGGTCTTCAGTGTAGGTCTTTCCTACAGTATTCTGTTGTCCTTGCCCATCCTTGGGCGTCTCATCGGGCGTTCCACCTGGGGCCTGACCATCACGCGGTTCTGCGTTTGTAGTCATGTCGATGACCTCCGATGGTTTCTACTGTTATTGTAATCGGTTTCTATACCGTTTGTCACCGTAGCTTCATAATCCCAGCTTGCCGGGTAGGAATGGAGCCGGGGCTAGCTATGAATAGCTGGTACACACGCTCCATCTCGGGGTCGCTGTGCCGCATGCGGAGCCTTGTGTTACGGACAACGGCCTCTGCCACGGAAAGTTGAGAGTGCATGCTCAAAATCTGCCGTGCCTGCTGCTCAAGGTACGCCTTCTGATTCGGGTCGACTTCCTTCTGTGCCTGGTTCTTGATGCGTCTATACATCTTGTAGGCATCCCCGAGCATCGGATCAAGAGCGCTCATCTGCTCATGGACTTGGTCCCTGATACCATAGTACATTCGCCTGTAGGGCTCAGCCAGAGTGAGAGCACGCTCCAACGGTGTTTCCGTCTTGCGTAGCTCTGACTCGACGATGCTCCTGATAGGCTCTGGATAGTTTTCGAGGATTTGGTTGCGTGTGTCGTAGAACGCATTCCAATCGGTATCTCCAGTGTCCGGGTTCTCATAGTCCTCCACCTTGATCGCGTAGTACATCTCGAGCGCTTCGTCGACAGGAGACAGCATTGGGGATGGCTTGCCGTACCGCTCTGCATACTTCACGCGATCTTCATAGGTTATCGGCACATCCTTGTACTCAGGTAGAGAATGTATGCGGTCGAACAGGGTTGCCCGTTGGCGCCGAAGCGTGCTGAGTTCGTCAATGGCCATGCTGCCGGATATGATGCCACGCTCCCACCAGTCAGACAGCTTACTCACCTCTGCCTTGTAACGGTCCCGCTCAGTCTCCATTGCGTTCCAGAACGAGTCCTGCGCCTTGAGAGCCTTCTGCTCCTCAATCGGCTTGAGCGAGATCGTGCTGTTGTACCAGTGATCGTAGTTCTGTAGGCGATCACGAATAGCCGCGCGCTGTGGGCCAGATGTGGCGATCATCTCATATGGAGACATACCCAGCTTGCGAAGTTCTTCCTGCATCTTCTGGTCGATGCCGAGGACTTCCTCGATGACTTCGCTTGAGGCCTGTTTGAACTCCTCCTTCTCGGTCGGCCTGTAGCGCACTGTGGACGCCTGGTTGTTGACTATCAGTCGCCACGCAGCCTCGCGCTCAGCGTTCCTCAATATAGTCTGCGCTCCCTCATCCCCCCGCTCTGCAAGTCCACGCACTGTGGCAGCACTCTTACCGTACTTGTCGGCGATCACGAGATCGGTATACATGTTCGTGAAGCGCGAATCAAAGGCAAGGCTGTGTAGCGGCTCGGGAATGCTCCCGGTAGCTGCCGTTATGCCGTGCAACGCCAAGCTGATAGGCGGGGGGATCATGGAGGCTGGCTCACCCATGGCGGCGCTCTGAACGCCGGATATGAGCGGCGAGAAGTAGAAACCCCCGCGACCCAGCCAATCGGTGAATTGCTCCCAGCCTCCGCGATACCCCTCATGAAGTTCAGGGAAGTCTCGCACACCTATACGTCTAAGGGAGCCCATGGCAGTCCCCTTGGCGGGATTAAACTCGAAACCAGCCCACGTCGGATTGTAGCCATAATCCCAGTCCAGCGACAGTTGCACACCATATTTCGCCAGGATAGGGCGTTTTGCAGCAATCCGGGCAATACGAGGCCAGCGACGAGATTCGTACATCCAGAACGGCATAAACCGTTGCATTATGAAGTCGCCAACTGTGCGGTTGTCATAGTCGACGAACATCTTGTTGTACTCGTCGGCAGTTATCTTTGAGGCATTGAGCCGTGCTTCTCTAGCTTTGGACTTGAAGTCGGTCATGCCGTCGAGTTGATTTGCCACGCGGTCGATATATCCGTTCATCGTGCCTATGGCATCTTCACCTATGGGCGGGTTGTCCACAACATCTATCATGCCTGTGATAGCCTGGTTGACGCCTTCCATCTGCTCGTCAATGATCGAGTTGTACTGCTTGAGCGGTTCCGGCATAGTGGCCAGTATGTCTTGATCGGTAAGCTGCACTGTGCTAGTGCGCTCCAAAAGCTCCTCACCCTGTTCTGTGATTTCTGTGCGCCAGCGACCGTTGCGAAGCTGCTTCACGAACTTGAGATGGCCACCTTCAACAAGCTCCACCAGGGCCCCGGTGGGCATAACGTCTCCTACCTGAGCATCCCGTAGAGTCTGCAGGTGGCGCGGTGAAAGCTGGTCGATGTTGGAGCGCTGAGCGACCTGCGAGTATAGATGCTCGAACGCTTCGACCTGGGCAGCGTCGTCTTCTGGCAGTGCGGCCAGGAACTCCTGCACCTTGGGAGAGTCCATAGTTTCAAGCTGAGACACCATTTCATCAACAGTGCGTGGTAGGTTGCCGCTATTGAAAGTCAACACCTCGTCGGCTGCCCCGGCTATGTGTCGGCGCGTGACGCCAGTGATCTTCTCAAACTCGGAGAGAGCTTCGCCCTTCTCTATTCCACGAGAGAACTTGTTACGTTCTGCGGTAGCTTTGCGTAGCTCTGCACGTATTGCGCGCTGCTCGTTGGGGCCGATAGCATTTGCGAGTCTGGCCTCTGCGTCTGAGACAGCCACGTTTAGTTCGTCCCACTTACCCTTAGCATACTGGGGAATCAAGTCCTCGAATGCCTGGGCACGCTGATTGGTGAAGTTGTCCAGCTCATCTATAAGCTGAGACAGCACCATAGGATGCAGCTCGCGCTGTTCGGCGTCTGCTATGTCTGCTTTGATCTGACGTATGGAACGGTCTGCGTCGCGGAGAGCCTTCGGACGGAGAGGCTCCCGAGCGAACGAGTAGTTGGCAAGTCGCTCCTCGATCTCGTCTATGTGTTTCTTCGAGATCACGAGTTCGTTGTCTATGAAATTCAGGCGACTCTGTATACGCTCGACAGAGGCATCGCTGGCGATTACCAGCCGATTCTGTAGCTGGTCCCTCATTGCGAGCAGCTTGTCCTGCTTCTGAGAGGCATCGCCGAGAGCAGACTCCAGGCCAGCCTTCATGAACTGCCTGTCCTTCGGACCGAGTTCGCGTGGAAGCGCGTCGAATATCTGTACCCAACCTTCTCGTGCCCGGTTAGCGTACATACTCCGAAGCTCCATCTCGCTCTCCCACAACTCCTCACCCAATGATTCGACTTCGAGCCAGAATGAGGAAGTGCGTTCCTCCGGCGGTGTACTGGAGAACAGCGCACGACGCTGGGCCCTGTGCTGCTGCCACGTATCCTGCAGGTTCTTGCTCAGGGCGTCGTAGTTGTCAAATATCTGGTCGATCGACTGCTTCATAGCTGACTGCTGTGCGGGGGGAAGTTGCTGGGCGAGCAGTCTCTCGAGGTCCGGCTTAGTGCGTGTGAGCGCGTCCTGATACATCTTGCGCACGGCGCCCAGGTCCTCGTCGATGGTCTTCATCGCGTCGGTCCAGATGCGCTCCTTCTCGAGCGGACTCTTGTTCTTGGCTAGCTGTCGGGCGTGGGCGTTGAGTTCTCGCGGAACGTCAGCAAGTGTGTCATTGGCGGCCTGGAGCATGCGGAGAACTCCAGCAGCTTCAGACGGTGTTCGAGGACTTCGTTTGCCCAGCGCGTCCACAAAGTCTCCGAGGCGCGCCTTAATACCGACTGTAGTGAACTTGTGCCAGTCAAGCATGTGTTCTCTGAGTTCATTTGCTGTGGCCTCCATGTTCTCTCTTGTGATTCCACCCTCGCGCCATATACGCTTGAGGAACGTGCGGCGCACGTCAGTGGGCATCTCGGGAAATTGCTCGAGTACATCAACCTGAGCGCGCTGAATGTAGCGCTTCGAGCTGACCATGCCCTTGATGCCACGAATCGCATCAGCGTCCCCCCGCGAGGCGACCATCCAGATTTTCTCTGAGAGATCCTCGAAGATGGCTCCGGCTTCCTCTGGAAACTCCGTCTCAATGAATTGCTTGAGGCCCTTGAGATCGGACTGCTTGACGCCTAGCTGATCTAGTTGCTTGGCGAATTCCTTCTGGAAGCGTCTGAGGTATGCTTGTCGGCGCACACCCTTACCTACTCGGGACGAGGCCCGAACGAATTGGCCGCCGAGTGCGTCGACGATCTTCTGCAGGGGTGTTGAGCGATTGGCCTTGTACACGCCAGTCATGACGTCCAGCATGTTGTTGACCTGATCTTCTAGGTGGTGTAGGTGCTGCGGAGTCTCCGGCAGATCTCCTACTGCCAAACGCCACATGTCGTCAGCAACGCCTCTACCGCGCTTGAGACCGCCCATGCCCAGGACGCCGAAGCCGACATCCTCTATGATGTTCATGGGGGCAAAGCCTGTGAACGCCAGGTGGGCAAGGGCCCACGGACGGACAAGCTGTGGCTCTATCTTGCGGAGATACACATTATCCCACGCCTTCGTGACGAATTCGTCGACTCCGTTGGCTATCCATTGGGCGCGGTCTTGATCGAGACGCAGACCCTCGAAGAAGCCCTGTATCTTCTCGCGCCGCTGAGCCTTAACACCCTTCTCAACGACTTCGCCGGATATGCGGGTCCCGCCTTTGAGAATGGCCTGCCGATCTATGTCGGCTGCCAGTCCGGCAAGGTACGCGGATGCTTCCTCGGGAGTCATACCCATGACGTTCTTCTCGATCGTCTCGAAGCGCTTGCCATAGAATTCATCCAACTTATTCCAGATAGAACGGAAGCTGAATGACCCCGTGTCGTCAGGCCAGTTGGTCCTGTTGCTGAGCGCTTCTACCGTATCGGCGGGTGTGCCGCCTACGATCTTCTCGCCGAAGAAGTCGTTCGTGGTCGCGTAGATGCGGCGCCAGGTATCCTTCACTTTAGCAGTGTGGTGTGGTTCAGCTAGCAGGCCAGTGAGCCGCTTGACACCGGGTGTGGCCGTGAACGCTTTGCCTGTGCCCTTGAGCGCCATCTCCACGGCTTTGTCGGGTGTGCGGTCGAGTATATGCAGAGGAAGTAGTATGGGTTTGAGCGCCTTCGGTGCCTTCGACATGAGTTTGCCGGGGACGCCAAGGCCTACGAGGTTGAGCGGGTCAACCACGAGTTCCATGAAGCCCTTCACTCCCCAGGGAGTGTCCTGCTTATAGTAGGCTTCCTTCGCAGCTTCCATCCAGTTGAGTATGCCGCGTTGTTTCTCCTCACCGTACTTCTCCCGCAGGGAAGCCTGTGCTTCCTTCATGCGTCGCTCAAAGTCCTGCTCGCCTGGAGCCAGCTTGAACGCGCCAGCGAAGATGGAGCCTATGAGAGGATCGCCCACATTCTTCTGATACTTCTCAACGGCGGTGAGTATGTTTGCTCCCCAGCGCTTGTACCACGGCGCCTGCCCCTTCATTTCCTCGAATTTGGAAGCGGACTCCGCGCTAGTGAGCGGGGGGATAACTGGTGTCTTGAAAAGGCGGGACGACCAGTCCTCGCCTGATATTGTGTCTGCCTCACGAAGTAGTGCGTGCGCGGCCTGGGGACCGTCATGGGCAAGCAGGTAGTCTGCCAGCCAGTCCTTTACGCCGTCACGATCAGTCTGGTCCTCAATTCCACCGTAGATTTTGAGGACGTTCTCAATACGAGGGTCAGCCATCGCTACCTCCCGATAGTTACTTTGGGCTGAGTGGTGCCTTTGAACTGGAGGTCTTCAGCCTGTTGCAAGAGCTGGTTCACATCGAACCCGAACACATCAGACAGGCCTTGGAATACGCCCATCATCATCGGGTCCTTCTGTAGTCCGGCAACTTGTCCTGGCGCTATCTGAGTAAGAGGGGCAGCACCTACTCCGGCGAGTGGTACATCTGCAGTGCCGAAGATACCCTGCAGTGCCTGGGGCACGTTGACTCCCGGCACGTACTCCTCCCCCCGTGTACGAGCGGCACCAGCCGCCACGTTGATGAGGGAGCGTGGTGAACCGAGCGCGGATAGGAGAGACAGCTTTGTCTGGAGCGCCTGTAGTTCGTCGGCTGCAGTAGAGCGTTCGCGCGCCATCTGCTCAAGTTGTGGAACGCGGACTGAGCCTGTTGGGGCCCATCCTATGATGTTGCCCATTACGTCCATTTGAGGCTCCATCCTTACGAGAGCTGTCGTGGTTATGGGCTGTCCGTTCTCGTCGTATCCGATGACGTAGTCGGGCACTTCCTGCTCGAACACATCGAACATGGTGCTCGCCACGTTTCCAGTTTGTGGTTGTTCAGTGATAGTTCCGGCGGCCATTGCACGCTGTAGCTGCTCGTATATGTCTCCTGATTGAGTTATTGGAGCCACTTGGTCTCCTGTCTGAGTAGGCGTGGGAGTTGGTTGCCCGACAGGTCTCGGAGGTACAGCGCCAGTGATCTGTTGCGGCACGGCAAGTGCTCCCTGTCCGGCTGCACCAGTAGGCGGCTGGACTGGCTGTGGAGGACCACCAACAGGAGTCATAGGTCCGCGCATAGGTCCATAGTCCATGCCCTGCGCCATGACTTGCAGTGTGGATGGGTCCTGTGCCTGCATGGGCGGCATGCTTCCGGCCACAGTTGTACCTACGCCTGCGCCTGCGCCGAGCAGTCCAGCAAGACCGAGTATCTTAGTCAAGTTGCCGAGAGAACCTACGCCACCAACACCTGCTGTAGGCATCTGGTAGCTCTCGCCACTCGGCAGAGTCATACTTACGCCACCCCCTGGTCCCATAGCGAACGGAGCGCGCTGTGGTACTGGCCCGGTTATTGGCGTTGGGGTTGCGGTAGGTCCTCGTCCAGAGGGCGTGGCTCCATTAGGAAGTGGTGCAGGTTGTGGCGTGGAAGTGACAGAACGCCCCTGGGCAACTGAGGCCATTCGGGCCTGAACTTCCGCGTCTGACAGGCCTTTCGCCCGTTTAATCTTGGCGATCTCTTTGACCATTGTGGCATTGCTGATCACCCCGTTGTCTCTGAGGAAAACCCATTCCTCTATTGTCCGGCCTTCACGGCCTATTCCCATAGTCATATTAGTCCTCCGCTAGGGCAAACTCCTTCTCAGCCATGATCTTGCAAACCTTGCAGGGCTTTTCCTCACCGTCGTCATGGCCGAACGCTTCCTGAACCTGTACGATCTGCTCGACGGTCAGATTACTGTACTGCTGCCTGAACCGCCGCAGGATAATGTCGTCTTGATCTGAGGACATCATATCCACCAGATAGTCAACAGCCGAGTTGATGACGTCTACCATCTGATCGGTAACGCCCTCGAGAAGCTCCTTATCTGCCACCTAGCATCTCCCTTCCCGGCAGGAGCATCTGGTCCCGGTCTACGGCCTGGGCCTGCCTGTTGGTGTCCTCTGTCTGCTTAGCGGGGGGAGCTTGACCTGTTCCCCCCGTGGGTAGCATCTGTGCGATCTGCTCTTGGAGGGCCATCTTGTCCTGCAGCTTGTTAGAAGCAAGGGCGACCACTATCTGGAGGATACCCTCGGACAGGAGAGCCCGGTTACCGAGTATGCGCCCGAGTTCCTCGGTTGGGTCAACGTCGGGCTGGCCGTTCTTGATGGCCGTCTCTGCTGACATAATTCCAGAGCCTACCATGGCAGCGTAGTTCTGTTGTTTGCGTATCTCGTCCTCTGGCTCCTGCACGTTGATCTTGACGTCAACTGCATGGTGGCCTCGGAAGGTGGATTTGCTGACTGGCTTGAACTCATCGCGCCGAGCGCCAGCATCCACGTTAACGGGATTGCGTACCGCGTTCTCCATGTACATAGCGGACTTCTTGCAAATGAGCGTGAGCAGCTTGGACCCAGCTTCGGCAAAGCTGTTGTACATCAGCTTGGCTTCGGCAAGGGTGAGCTGGTGCTGGTAGCCAGTGCGCGTGCCGGGTTCTCGCTGGCCACGGACTACGCGCGGTGCGGTGGCTGCACTGATGATTGCGCTGGCGACTGAGAGGTGCTGGTAGACTTGGTCCGGCACGAGTTGTGGCGCCAGGTCGTTAACCTTTGTTCCAGGCGGGATGGGTATGATCTGGCCATACTCGTACTCTATAGGATGCATCTCGTTGGCGCGCTCGCCCTCTACTGTGCGGACTGGCCACGCGCCCATCACGTTTACTATGTCGGCGATGGAGTAGTTACGGGACTCAGACTCAAGGACCCTCTTAACGTGGCGCATCAGGCCTACGAAGCGTTTATCAAGAGCATGGTCCTTGGCTTCGTTGCCGAGGCCTGAAGCCATGAATACGTATGGATGCGCGCCCCAACCGTGCTTGTGCATGCCGACTTCCATGGCCGGGTCACCTTCTATGTCGACACCCATGTATTCCTTGTCCCAGTATTCGAGTACCTCCACTTGGTCGAATGGCTTGCGACTCTTGGGGTTGCCCCACTCTGGATAGTTGCGGTTGAGTTCGTAGACGTACTTCTTGGAGCACTGGATGACCCACTCAGGCTGATCGTGGAACGGGTCGAAGTAGACTTCAGAGGGGTGAAGTACCTGAATGCTGAACGGCATGGTTTCCGTTTTGTAGTAGTTATAGTCGGTGATGGCCGCCTTGTACTCGTCTTCGGACTTGAACTCATTCCTGCGCGGCTTGCGCGGGTTCTGCTTCTTGTCATAGACGAACTTGGCTATGCAGATACCGTAGAGCACGACGTGCTTCATGAGTTCGCGGTAGGGGGAGACGAGGCCCTGGTTCTCGAGGTAGTTGAGCAGGGCTTCGTAGAAGCGCCGGAGAAGCTGAGCTTGCTCCGTGCCGCGCTTCGTAGGCGTGCGCCGAGGGACCTCCACGCGGCGGTGGTAGGTGGATATGTGGTTTACGGCTGTCTCGACTATCTCACGGGCTGTTGGGAGAACAATACCTCGATTTTTGAACTTGGCTGGTAGTTTGAGTTCGTCCGCAAATTCAAGCTCGAAGTATGATTCGTCCTCAGACAGCTTTTCGTGGAGTTGAGTGAACATTCCAGAGACGCTGTTCCTAGCCTCGGAGATGTTCTCAAATGTTAGGACTGCCATTGATCATAGCCTCCCGCAGAGAAGTAGGCTCAAGGCCAGAAAGAGACGCCCACCACTCGAAATCTTTGCTGTCGAGCCACTCACTGGCCCATCTTTGGTTCGCATCTGATTCTATCTTAGCACGTTCTTGATACGAAAGTCTCCTGTGATCCTCACCAAAACGGTATCTATAGGGTAGTTCGTCCGTTATGCAGCCTTTTTGATGCAAGTCCTCAAGAGCGCACTTAAAAACTGCGGCTACAAGGTCGTAGTATGGGTCACCTGTTGACCGGGCTAGCATCCCTTTCCTTCTTTCTGGCCATCTTACCCGCGCCTCTGCAGCGTGGGCACACGGTCTTGTGGTTCTCTATGTATGGATGCTCAGCGGGGATGAGGCCTCCTTCGCAGTCTTCCTCCGGGCATACGATGATCTCCCACAATTTGTATGGGTCACGCATGCGCCAGTCAATGACGCTCATTGTGACGAGAGGTCGTTCCGGGCCGCCATCTATATAGCTGTATGGCTTGCCCTCGAATGGGACGTGAGCTTCGATCGTCTGGAACCATGTAATGGCGAGGGACATAACCTCGTCGTCCCCGACGCCCTGGCCCTCGAATCTGTTCTTCTCCTCAATGTAGCCGAAGCCCAACATCTCGTCGAGAGTTTCTTGAGAGTGCACCTTCAAAGAACCAGTGCGAGTGGCGATCTCTAGGTGTCCGAGTATTAGGTCCCTATTCGTGGGCCCGGTGTGCCAGCCTATCTGGCGCTTTGTGCGGTGGTAGATTCGGTGGAGTGGATACTTGTTCTTCTTGAAGTGATTGAGGACGACCAGACCTTGAGGCTGGACTTCGCAAGCCACAAATGGGTAGTCGTATGCTTCTAGGACGGTGATAGCATGCTCAGCGAATTCGTCAAGAGGGATGCGGGTCCCGATTCTAGCTGCCTGAAAGCAATTGGATGGGTCAGTAACATCAATGATTTGCATACAAGTTTGGTCTCGTCCTTCGATTCCAAAAGCCGGGTCAATACCCGCAATATATCTATGTCCCTCTTGGTAGGAATGCCATACTTCTGCAATTCCGATATGGTGATCGGGTGGTCGAATTGGCATGTGTTCGAGTACAGACAGGTCGAACATGCAGGTTCCTGAAACGGTGAAGGCATCTTCCTCGTTCTCAGGGTATTCTTGCATAGCGAGGTAGTAGGGCATGTCGCGTTTCTGCTGCTCCCACCATGCTTTGTCACGTCCAGGCTTGACGTAGTAGGGAATGAAGATTGGCACATAGCTGGACCCTCCTTCCTTGGCCTTCGAGTAGATTTCATAGAATAGGTTCTGCTTGCCGTTGGCGGTGGACACACCCACCAGTTGACCACGCTCAGCAGTCGGGTACACACCCGAATAGAGAGCACGTGCGTCTGGATGGAATGCCCACTCGTCCATGATGATGATAGAGCCTGTGTAGGAACGACCACTGCCGCCGGACGAAGGGAACGAGCGAATAGCGGAATCCATAGTTGGGAAGGTGAGTATGCTGCTGGTGTCGGAGCCCAGGGGGAGTTGGAGCCAGCTTGGAAGGTTGCGCCAGATGATCTTGACGCGGTTCACGAGTTCCTGCGCTTCGTCGTCACGGCGGGAAAAGCAAAGGACGTTGGCGCCGGGTTTGAACAAGGCGTTCCACAGTGCATAGGCGCAGAGGAGCCACGAGACTCCTATCTGACGGGCTTTGAGGATGCATATGCGACGTTCGGTGAGAAGGAGATGGAGCATCTGGTCGAGGTGCTTCCACCGTTGAAAGCGTACAATGCCCCCACCATCCTGCTCTGAGGCAAGGATGTAGACATAGTTCCAGATGAAGTAACCCGGTCCTGTTACCGGGTCAGCACACTTGGAGTATTCAGCGCTAAGAGCTGTCTGCTGCAATATCGCCCCCGAGTACCCGGACTCCGTTCTCGTTGACCGGGACCTCTACGATTCTTTCCTCATCAGGGGCTTCAATTTGTCCTTGTCGCTCGACGCCCATACGGAACGCCTTGGCGAGATCAGCAGCCGTTTGGGCCGCAGTTCCCCCCGCCTCTAGCTGTGGTGCACGGCCTACCGCTTGGTCGAGTAGGTATTTTGCAGCGTTGAATCGTATGTGGTCACTATCAGACTGCAAAAGGCCGACCATAACACGCAGTGCATCGCCGAAGTGCTTGTTGATCCTGCCTCTCCGCGAGGGTGGCGTAGGCTCTCTGAGGTCTACGTCGTGGTGATCTGATGGCGCAAGTTCTGTCGTCATACTATTATCATAACCGGGGTGACTATCTTTTGTCAACATGCTACACTAAAACTATGGTAATGCCTACTTGGACACAGACTATGAGTGAGGTCGATCGCACCTTCCGTAATGCGGGGGGAAGTCTAACTCACTTGCCGCCCTCGACGCCCCCGCAGAATCCGGCAATGCAGCCGACAGCGAGCGAAATGGATGCGCTCAGGCGTGTATTGCTGCGCAGAACTTTGAAAGGAGCAGCCAATATCCTCAGTCAAGGAGTTGGCTAGTGCCCCTTACCCCATTCAACCTAGAGCAGGAGCTGGAAATTGCGCTTGCTAAGGTTATCAAGACCATAACCAGCTCTGATGGCTGTGCTTGTGAGGGTACAGTTGTCTCCATTCGGGTCGAGGATGGAAAGCTGGTAGTTGAGTATGAGGACGGAGGAACCTGATGGCGCTAGTGACAATGGAGCTGGACCCTAACGCTACGGCGGGTCTTACAGATGGCCCCGAAGTAGTAGCCGCTCTGAAAGCCATGGCCGATGTGGACAGGGAAGTTGTGCTTACAGCCCCTGTGAGTGGCGAGTATCCTGTAGTCTACGTCCAGAGGAACGCGAGCGGGAAACTGGCTGCTGTGTACGACGATACGCCGATACCGTAGCCACTCCGTAATGGCCTAGTGCAATTGCGGACTAACGGGCTCCCTTCGGGGGGCCTGTTTTTTTGTGCAAAAAAATTATATGTGGATTTCTAGGGGAGGTAGGTACTTCTCCATATATACCGACATTTTATGACAGGGAGTTGGGCCTGAGTGTCAGATAAGGGGTTGGGAGTCCTGGGCGCGCGGCGGGTCCAATACCGGGGGTGTTATGTCAACCCCAGGGAGCGCATTATGTCAACATCGCAGCGCGTGCTGCGTAGCTGGCCGCCCTGTCCATCGCATAGCTAGCGCGCCGGGGGTCCATAGTTCGCGCGAACTAGAGCGCGCACGAATCCACTTCAACGCGGTACGCACCGCGCTTGTGTTCCACTTGATGCATGCTAGGCGCGCCGTGTTCCACTAGGCTAGCACGTGCTAGCTGTACGACCGAGCGCAATTGTGGCCGTTTCCGTCTGAAAATAGCCTTGAGCATACCATCCCTTCAAAGCTGTTGAGACCGTCGATATTGAGCATCTTGATCAAATCTTGACTGAATCTTTACCAAATCTTTATGTGCTCAGGCACGAATTGTTAAGTTTTCATGATTCCAGCTACGAATTAGCTACGAAAACGGCTATTGACAGCTACGAATTTATCCCTTATGCTATCAGCATGCCAAATTTGATAAGGCGGGTGACCATGATGAAAGTATCTAATGGCAATCACAAGGTAGGACGCGACACCTTGATACTCAACATCACATCAGCTAGGGATTGCGTATCTGCCAAGCTAGGGCTCTGCCAGCTATGTGACTCGTCGAAGTGCTACGCACTTAAAGCAGAGCGGATGTACCCCTCAGTCTTGCCTTATAGGCAAGCCCAAACCGAGCAGTGGGATAGCCTATCGGCTCAACAACTAGCGGCGGGATTGCTAGCTAAAGCTAGGGCCAAGCGCTCGAATCCAATCAAGTATGTCCGCTTGCAAGAGTCCGGCGACTTCCGAACGCAAGCAGACGTCGACAAGGCCGAAGCTATGGCGCGGTTGCTGAATGCCGAAGGCATTACGACCTACACCTACACTGCCAGACGTGACCTAGACTTCTCTCAGTGCGTAGCACTGGTGGTCAACGGGAGCGGTTTCATGGCCAGCAACGAATTCAAAGCTGTAGCTAGCTACAGTCCCAAGGCCATCAAGTGCAAAGGGGCATGCCTGAATTGCCAGCTTTGCAAGGTATCCCGCAATCTCACAATCGAAGTGGAAATGCACTAGCCGTAGGCTAGGAAATTGAGAATAGGAGTAACTACGATGAATTGGAACAGCTACATAGTCAAGGATTACGACAACACGGTTAAGGTTTCCGAGTGCTGCGATGCACCAGCAGGTAACGACGTAGTCGAGACCATCGCCGGAATGTTCGAGGGACGCTGCCCCAGGTGCCACGAAGTGGCAGAGTTCGACACCCTCAACAATTGGGCAGTCCGCGAGAGTTAGACTCCCTGCTACGGCGCTCCGCTCACGGGGGGAGCGTCGGACAGGCAGCCTAAACGAAAGGACAGCAGCTATGACAGACGAGAAGTATCAGGCCTTCCTACGCAGGTTCGACATTGAACTCTGCCCCAAGTGTGGATGCCTGATGGAACCCAACGATGTGACAGGCGTAGTAGAATGCCTAGAGTGCTTCCTCAGAGACGTAGACACCGACGAAGCTATAGGACTGATTGGGGGATAACATGAACAGACTGAACGAGATCAAGGTGGTGGTGGGCCATACCGAGCGAGCCATCCGCAAGCTGAACGAGATCGGGATAAACAGCCGACGCCTCAAGGCCGCTCACCTGCTCCTGCTCCGTGCAGGCAGCCAGCTAGATTGGGAAATGAGCAACATCAGAAGGGAGAACGAATCATGACCTACGCGAATGGACGGAAAGAGTGCATCAAGGCTCAACTCAAAGGGTGCAAGAGGGCGATCAAGATGCGGATGGAAGACCTGACCGACGCACAGACGGACTTTGAGGTAAAGGCCGCAGCCTTCAAGAGCCACGTCTCCGATTTCAACAGAGACCTGCTTGATAGGGCAGCCACCCGCCTACAGAGAACAGTGCATGCCTACAACGACACCTTCCAGCGCATCAAGGAGCTAGAGCGGGAACTCGAGCCCCCCACATTCGTGTTCGAGATTCGGGAGATCGGCCATCGCAAGCTGATACGTGAAGTCAAGGCCGAAACGCTCGAGAAGGCCCGAAAACTGCTCGATAACGGCCACTACGTGAGCCTGGACGAGGGCGAGTGGGAGCACAGTGATTGGGAAGTGGAGCCTCTACTCGACAGCTAGCCTTCCCATCGAGGGGCTGAGTCCGCTCAGCCTCTCCATTGGGCAGACTAACAGAAAGGAACAGATATGAGCATCTACAAGGACTACACATACGCTCGCAGACAGATCGCCTTCGCACGCTTCTGTGTGGCTGCTGCACGCTCGCACGACGACTACAGCTTGGCCGTGTACACCCTGCGTGATCTGGCATTCACCGAGGCTGCCGGACTCAAGGCGCTGGCCTGGTGCTACGCCGGACACTTCTCCACCTGCACCAAGCGTGAAGCTATCAACTTCATAGCTGAGTGTCAGCGCAGGTTCCCCAACGTGACCACATGCTGGCATTGCAACGGCACCACGCGCGTCAAGCACCCTGAGAAGCCTTGGGACATGCCCTGCACCGTCTGCACGAACGGCTACGTGCTCGAACAGTGCGCCTTCAACTACTGCGCAGGCATCAAGAACAGCTTCACCTGGGAACAAGACGCACGCTGCCGACTCGATCGCAAGCCATGCGGTGGTGTCTCTTGCGCCATGCGTCAGAAAGACATAGAGGACATACCCAATGACATACGTGACCATTAAATCCGACGAAGCCAAGCGCTGGCTCCCTGCTTTCCTCGCCCTGGACGAGTTTGCCGCCGACATGGGTATCGAGCAGTACCTAAGCTCCGACCAGGCGCAGGCTCTGACAGACCTGAAAGCTCGACTACAGCTAGCAGCGGAGGCCCTTGACAATTCTTGACCAAATCTTGATCAAATCTTGACATTTCTTGACCCGAATCTTTACTTTCAAGGCGTATAATGAAGACCCGACATGGGAAAGGAGATCAAAATGGGACGACTAGCGACAAACATACAGATGCACCTAGAGCAGGACACCGAGATGATCACCGATCTGAACCCCTGCGTGCACCCACACACCGATGGGATGGGCAATAAGCTGAACGAGGCCTACGTCAGCTTCCACATCGGTCCCCGGTTCCACGACATCACCATCTTCGCCCCCGTCTCGAAAGCGCGAGCCATCCTGGCTCAGGTACAGCAGGGCATCACCAAATGCATGGAGATGTACTACGACCGGGATTAGACTCCCTGACAGGTTTTGAGGGTTCACCTTCAAAGCCTGGACTGAGAGCCTAATGGAAAGGAGCATGATGGGGCACAAGTTGACAATCGAACTCGACCTGTCCAATGCTGAGATCAGGGAACTGATCACTGGCGATGACCCTGAATACCCTCCCTTCACCCACGTCGCTATGAACATCGCCTCTGACGTGACCCAGGCAGCTTGTGAGGGCAGGTTCGGCAAGCGCCTCCAAGGCTTTGCCCAGGGCCATGTGGAGATGCTCAACGCACAACTAGCCGAGATGGAACTCAGACTGATGGAGTACAGCCAATGAAACAGATCAGGGTCACACTCAAGCGGGACAACAACAAGGCGAACCAGGGCTACAAGCACTGCTACACGATCACCCGCATCGTAGGCGCTCTCGTCTTGCACACAGCGCGGGGGGAGTTCAGAGCCGGACAGCCGATCACGGAAGTCGACGCCGAAGCCCTGGTGAGCAAGTACGGCACCACAGTCACCAGCTAGAAAGGAGCACGAATGTACACGACGATTAACTTCAAGACCAAGAAGGCGCTCAAAGAGGCAGTCGCACAGGGAGATGTCGTAAGCGTCTTCCAGCCGGGGCCATTCGGCGGTGTGGAGATGCAGGATGGCACAGTCTACCTCGAGGGCCCACACTATCCCGAGCCCCATCGCTGGTACGCCCAGGCAGAACTCAAAGACGGAAAGGTGGTGAAAGTCAAATGAGAACTCCCTTTACCCTCGTGTTCATGTGCTTCGCAGTGTGTGGCATAGCTAGCGGTGTAGGGCCAGTGCATGGCTGGACGTGGGGACTGATCGCCGGAATAGCAGCCGCTCCAGTCGCAGCCCTGATCACCCTGTGGATAACCAAGTACGAACTCTTGCTTCGGGAAAGGAATAGGCGATGACCAAAGACACAGTGAACCTCAAGTCCCTGACCCCTCTACTCGCTGAACTCGAACGGGCAGCCAGGTGGGTGCCGGACGCGACGGGCATGGACTACCTCGAGCACCCGATCGTGTTCACCATCCAGACCAACGGCAGGCGCCCCTCAGTCCTGGGCCACTTCGCTTCCGAGCGGTGGGCCGACAAGGATGGCAACAAGGTGCACGAAATCTCCATAGCAGCCGAGCACCTGCACCGTGAGCCGATCGAGGTTATCGAGACGGTCATCCACGAACTCGTGCACGCCTGGAACGAGGAACTCGGAGTGCAGGACACCTCTCGAGGCAACCTGTACCACAACAAGCAGTTCAAAGAGGCTGCCGAGAGCGTGGGCCTGGTCGTGGTGAAGATGGCCACCCACGGATGGGCGGGTACGTCCCTCTCCGACTCGCTCCGCGCGAAGATCGAGGACGGTCTCGTGATCGACGAGAAGGTGTTCGAGCTGGCTCGTCAGGCGCTCCCAAAAGCACCGAAGAAGCCGCCTACAAAGCAGTATACATACCGCTGTCAGCCGTGCGGCTACTCCGTAAGATCGAAGAAAGCAGGCCTGAGTATTACCTGTGACGACTGCGGAGAGAAGCTGGAGATCAAGTCATGACGGACTGGCTCTTGCTCGGCGCCCACGCATACGAACCAACGTGCACTGAGTGCGGAAGGGAGATCACCCATGTTCAGCATGCTAAAGACGGACTGTGCGGATTCTGTAAGAGGCGTGAACTGGTGCGACTGGCATCTACTGCGGATAGGGTGGAATTTGTCACCCCAAAGATTGTCTATGAGGAGGGTCAATGATCTAATACTGCTCAGACTCGGTCCACTCGACATCTACATCGGTCGACAATACAACATGAAGGAGTACAACTAATGGACTACGGAATCACAATACAGGACGGCTCTGGAACCAGCACGCACGTGTCGCTGCGGATAGGCAATCGCTCCGGCGGGTTCATCGACAGCCTGATGTCCTACCTCGGCACCCTCAAGTTCACGCGCTCCCCACGCGACTCGAACGACTATGCCAGCCCAGGCCACCTCGCAACGAAGCTGGTCTACAACTTCGGCAACATGTACGACGATGGCGTGGTCGTGGTGTCCAAGCACACGAACATGGACTACACCCTCACCATCAAGCCAGCCAACTTCGATGGCCAGCACATGAGCGTGAAGGTTGAGAAGTACGGTAGCCAAATCTTCCAGGGCCACCCCCGCGACTTCTACGCCAAGCAGTTCGCTGGCACCGCCTTGTTCGTGCCCTCAGACTCACGCGCCAAGGAGCACGTCGTGACCTGCGACGCTGCTGGCCAGTGGCACTGCACCTGTGAAGATCACACCTACCGTGACCGAGAGTGCAAGCACATCGCCAAGGCCAAGAGCCGGGTAGGCATCTATTAGACTTCCTGCCACGGGGGGAGAGGCTATCTCCCCTCGCACAGGCAGCCTAATGGAAAGGAGAATTATGGAAACGATAAGGCTGACACTGACTCTGGACGAGGCCATCCTACTCGACGGTAAGGTGTCCGACCCCAAAGTACAGGCACAAATAGATTGGGCCAAGCAGGTCACAGCCGAGGGTAACGACATTGTCGCCAAGATCAAGGTGGTAGCCCTCACCACAGGAGCGCTCGACTTCTCGATATGCTCCTTCCAATTCTGTGAGTGCTGCGGCAGTGCTGGCTACTTCACCTATACTCGGGACACCCGCTACCACAACAAAGGCACGC